>OGCH01000143.1_pt1 | contig 46054 bp, 40 predicted proteins | sample 1570111 | NCBI WGS metagenome assembly OGCH01 (sample SAMN03436243, study PRJEB24508) | hot springs metagenome | biome: Desert Springs; feature: Hot Springs; material: Water | place: USA: Great Boiling Spring, Nevada | collected 2008-12-01 | depth 0 m m | reverse complement strand
AGCAAAGGCTCCAGCCTAAGGCTGGAGCCTTAAAGAGCCAACGGCCGGACTCGAACCGGCGACCTGCTCATTACGAGTGAGCTGCTCTACCAGCTGAGCTACGTTGGCATTAAGTTACTAAACTACAAGTTAGCGCACGTTTTCACGCCCTGTCAAGGCGCAGGATCCCACCATAGGAATGTCCATTTGGCAGCTCAACGTTTCTTCAAAACTTCCTCTGCGCTATTCCTGCACGGTCTTATCTAGAGGTAGTCCCAGCTGTTGGTAAAGTTGACGGCGGCCTTGTTTATCGGCTTCCAAAATGCGCCGGGCCAGCTGGAACACCCGGACAGCATATTCACGAGGCACAACTACCACGCCATCGCCATCGGCCACAATCACGTCGCCGGGCCTAACCAACGCACCTCCGATTTCAATGGGACGGTTTACGGATTCAATTTCATTACGTCCAGGCCGGATACCTCGCCCCCGTTGCAACGGGTCTAGGTAAAGTGGAATGCGCTGTTTGATGATTTCGTCGGTGTCGCGTACGCTTCCGGTTGTTACGATCCCACGCGCTCCCCGTGCATACCAGACCAGTGAGTTGTAGGAGCCAATTGAGCCCGTATCGCCATTACCACTGGCATCAATAACAATCACCGTGCCAGGACGAATCAAATCCACAAACGGCTCTGGCGACAGCTCATTATACCAGCGGCTGCTCCAGGCCTCAAACTCAGTTTCTGGAATTGGATTGGGGACCACTTTGTTTGTCGGTACGTAACGTACGGTGAGCGCCAAGCCGCAGAAATGATGTCGAAAATCCTCCAAATCGCGCCAGAGCGGTTGGATGCGTGGATCCATCAGCCCCACATTGCGCAATCCCACCATGTCCATGGCATCAACCACATCAGCCACGCGCAAACCTTCACAAAGCGCCAACAGCGTCGAATCGCTGACCATTGTATCTTTTCCTGAAGCAAATATCCAAAAGCTAATTCCAAATATCCACGCCAACATAGACATTAAGGATTGCTTTAAAGTAGTCCTTACAGAAAGACGATAAATAAATATGATAGACAAAACAAGTCCTTCTTTCGAGCATCCGGCTTTTAGGGCGTTACGCGAACACCTGGCGCGCATAATGGACATTCGAGCAGCAGCGGCTTTGCTGGAATGGGACCAAGAGACCTACATGCCGCCAGGGGCTACCAGCGTGCGTGCTGAACAACTGAGCACCCTGCGCCGCTTAGCCCATGAAGAGTTAACCTCAGAAAAAACATTAGCATTGCTGGAGAAAGCTGCCGAAGTCATACGCGAGGAGCCTCCTAACGACCTGCTTGTTCGTCTGATAGAAACCGTACGTGAAGACTACGAAAAAGCACGACGTGTACCCGCCGAGCTGATAGCCGAGCTGGCCCGCACCGAGTCGGAGGCCCGCGAAGCTTGGAAACAAGCCCGTCAGGAGAACCACTACGCAGCGTTTGCTCCTTACCTGGATCGGCTCCTGGCGCTCAACCGGGAAAAGGCTGAAGCTTTAGGGTATCCTGCGCATCCCTACGATGCCCTGTTGGACCAATATGAACCGGGCATAACTACGGCCGAGGTACAGGTCCTTTTCGAGCAGCTCCACCAGTATCTGGTCCCTCTTGTACAGATGCTCAGCGAGCAACCCCAACCTGAAAATGCCTTCCTCCGTCGGTATGTAGACCCCGACCGGCAGTGGAAGCTGAATCGTAAGCTCCTGCAAGTAGTCGGGTTTGATCTGCAGCGCGGACGGCTGGACGCTTCTGTGCATCCTTTCAGCACCGGAATTGCTATTTCAGATGTGCGCCTAACCACCCGGATCGATCCACAAGATTTTACAAGTGGGCTGTTTGCGACATTGCACGAAGCCGGACACGGGCTCTATGAACAGGGTATCGACCCTCTACTGGAACGTACCCCCTTAGCTGACGGTGCTTCGCTGGGATTACATGAGTCACAATCCCGCTTCTGGGAGAACCTTATCGGGCGTAGTCTACCGTTTTGGGAATATTTTTATCCCCAACTTCAGGAAATACTGGATAATGTGCTGTGTGACGTGCCCCTCGAAGCCTTCTATCGTGCCATTAATCGGGTACAGCCCTCGCTAATTCGCGTAGAAGCTGATGAAGTGACCTATAACCTCCATATTCTGCTCCGTTTTGAGCTAGAAGTGGCCTTAATAGAGGATAGCTTGTCCGTCAAAGATTTGCCGGAAGCATGGGCAGAAGGCATGCAGCGCTACTTAGGCCTGCGCCCTTCAACGCTTCAAGAAGGGGTGTTGCAAGACATTCACTGGTCACAAGGAGCTTTTGGATATTTTCCGACCTATACCTTAGGTAACCTAATGTCGGCCCAGTTGTTTATGGCCCTGCGTGCTGCTTTACCGAATCTGGATACTTATGTGCGCCAGGGGATATTTTCTCCCATCTTGGAATGGTTACGCCAGCACATTTACCGCTACGGCCGCGCCTGGAAAGCCGCCGAAATCTTACAGTGGAGTACAGGCAAACCGCTTCATGCGGAGCCATGGTTGCAGTATGTGCGTGAAAAATACCAGGTGTTGTACCCTACTGCATCTTTTGTCGCCTAATTGTTCACCAAGCCATCCTAAGCCTTTATGGAGACACCCAACATCGCCTTTGAGTACTACAGCGAGAATCACGAGCTAACCGATGCCCTCAAAGCAAAAATCGAGCAGCGCATCTACAAGCTAGCCAAAAAAAACCGCGACATTACAGGAGTTTCCGTAGCTGTACAGCAGACAGAACGTAGCCAGACGCCCCACGCCTACCGCGTACGCGTGGTGGTGTACCATCGACCAGAAAACATAGCGGCCGTTGAAGTAGCTCCTTCCGTGCAGGAAGCTTTGCTCAATGCATTGGATTCCGTCGAGCGTCAGGTTCGCGAACGTCGCCGTAAGCTTCGCGAGCAGTGGAAGCGACCGTAAAAGCAAAAAAGGCGGGATCCTCAAGATCCCGCCTTTTTTGAATCTATCCAGGCGTTGGGGGACGACGGGTTTTTCGTAAGCGGCCCCCTTGCTGGCGCAACAGCTCTTCTCGTAGAAACGTCAACAAGTAATCCCGTGCCACCGCACTTTCAATGCCCTCCTGCTCGGCACGGTCAAAAAACTCAGCAAAGCTCATCTCATCAGGCAAACGGGCCAAAAACTCCATAGCCTGCCGCAACGTCTCGGCCGAAAGCTGCGGAATTTCTTCCTTAGGCTGTGGTTGCAACTCTTGAAACAATCGGTAGAGCGTCACCTCTTCCCGAAGCCGCCGGTTTTCCTCACGCAGGCGTTCGTTTTCTGCAATCAAGCGCTCCACTTCGCGCTGAAGCCAAGCCAGCCTTTCTTGTAAGTAAGCCAAAAAATCCTTCGGATCTACTGCAGGCATAGAAAGCGTTTCCTCTTCCAGGCGGCTAGCCGGCAACATAGAATTGCACAGCTTCAGGTAGGTTCTTCAAATTTCAAATTTTGCATCTATGGTCGCACAAGTTACTTTTCTTGTTTAAAAACTGTTGGCGCTACTATCATGCGCCAATGGAGCATAAGCATGCGGTACTTTTGGCTCACTTTCGGGTTTCAAAAAGACACATGAAAAGGATCAATTACGGCGATAAGCCAAACGCAGAAGCCGCTTTAAACACCAAACGAGCTCCTTGTCTTTCGAAGGTAGCGCTTTGCATCAGAGTAAATGTTCGCATAGGGGGTTGATACCGATAGGTCTCGATACGGAGGCCTGCAGAAGAAATGTGTAGCAGGTTATAGAAATTTTGGCGACGGTGTGGACCGCGTCCGCGACTACTGGTAGCCGTTCCGGCACTAACGACGAGCAGCTGATGGTTAGGTTGCAAAAACACAGGGGCTATATGAGCAATATGCAGATGGCCACATAAGATGACGTCGACACCTGCTTGCGTAACGGCCTCCAGTGCTCGCTGTGCCTCACGCACTACGTCATGAGGGCCAATGGCTTGTAGCTGGACCAAGTGATGGTGTATGACCAGAATGCGTAAGGCCTGAGGCGGTGCGGCGGCAAAAAAGGTTTGCAGATAGGTTAAATCTGCTGAAGTTAGACGTCCGCCTTTGATGGTCGATCCGTACGCTGTATTAAGCCCCAGCACTGCTACCGTATCGGTTACCCATGAGGGACGCAGCGTTCGCGTGATATAACGATGGTAGCGGGCTAAGGGGCGCCACAGACGGCTTAAGGGACGCCACCAGGGGTAAACGTCGTGGTTACCTGGCACAGCCAGCCAGGGAGCAGGTAGGGATTCTAAAAAGGCATGAGCTGCACGAAACTGGCTGGGCCGTGCACGTTGGGTCAGATCGCCGCTGACAACGATTAGGTCCGGCGCCTGGCGATGGGTTTCAGCCAGCAAATCAGCTACAATAGTCCGAGAGGCCAAACGTCCAAAATGAAGATCCGATAGATGAAGTAGCCGCATTGCGCCTTCTAAAACGAAGGCGGGCGCACCGGTGGCGCGCCCGCTTGCGTTAAGTCAGGTTGTTGCTATCTCAAAGCAGAAGATTCAAGGGTTCTTCCAGGTACTGCTGTACGGTTTTGAGGAAGCGCGCACCCATAGCGCCATCGACAATCCGGTGATCGCACGAAAGGGTCAAGCGCATGCGCTTACCGGGCACAATGGCTCCCTCTTTGACTACCGGCACTTCCCGAATGGCACCAATAGCCAGAATGCAAGCATTGGGCGGGTTGATAATCGCCGTAAATTCCTCGATGCCAAACATGCCCAAGTTGCTTGTTGTAAAGGTAGCGCCTTCCATCTCCTGAGGTTGAAGCTTACGCTGCCGGGCTTTTTCGGCCAGTGCCCGCGTTTCCTCAGCAATTTGCCCAAGGCCTTTTTGATCTGCGTTACGGATAACTGGGGTTACGAGTCCTTCCTCAAGCGCCACAGCAATACCGATATGGATCGCTTTCCAGCGCCGAATTTCGCCTTCCTGTTCGAGATACGAAGCGTTGATTTCTGGATGCTGGCGTAGTGCCAATGCGCAGGCTTTTGTGATCAGGTCGTTGAAAGAAATCTTAGGACGACCTTGGGCCTCAGCCAACGCATTGAGTTGCTCACGGAAAGCAACGGCTTTTTCGACGTCGACGTCGACGGTTAGGTAAAAATGAGGCGCGGTGAATTTGCTTTGCGACAGCCGACGGGCAATCGTACGCCGCATCGAAGTGATCGGAACCACTTCGTAAGGCAACGATGGTGCCGCTGCGGCCACCGCTGTAGGCGCTGGAGCTGCTTCGACAACCGGCGCAGGAGCAGCCTCTGCAGGGGGGCGCTGCCGTGCCAGTGCCGCCTCAATGTCGCGCCGCACGATCCGCCCTTCAGGTCCGCTCCCCTGAATCGTACGCAGATCCAATCCATGCTCCTTGGCCAGTTTGCGCGCCAGTGGCGAAGCTTTAATGCGAGCTTCAGCCCCATCCCCCTCGGATACCGCTACCGCTGCTGGAGCACCATCGCCTGCTTGGACGGGCACAGCTTCAGCCGCTTCCGGCTCTGCTACCGGCGAAGGCTCAGCCGGTGCTGCAGCCCGCTTCTGGTAACGGGCCAAAATACCTGAGATATCTTCTCCTTCTTTGCCCAATACGGCAATAAGTCCCCCAATAGGGACCGACTCGCCTTCTTGAACCACTTTTTTGAGAAGGACCCCATCGTCGTACACCTCAAGGTCCATCGTAGCTTTATCAGTTTCTACTTGAGCGATAACATCGCCTGCCGACACGCGCTGCCCCTCTTCGACCAACCACGCGACCAGTACCCCCTCCTCCATAGTATCGCTCATTTTGGGCATTTCAATAGGTATGGCCATGGCCGTTATATCACTGAAAGGTTGCTGGAGGTTAGTCGACGTAAAGGACTTTCTTACATGCCTCGTAAGCAGCCTCCACGCTGGGCATGTAGTATTCAATCAGGTTCTTAGCATACGGAGCTGGCGTGTCCTTGGCCGTCACGCGCAGCACGGGCGCATCCAGATAGTCGAAAGCCCGCTGTTGGATCTGAAAAGCTACTTCCGACGAGACGCTGGCAAACGGATTGCTTTCATCGATAATGACGCATCGGTTAGTCTTTTTAACCGATTGCACAACGGTGTCAAAATCGAAAGGACGAATCGTTCGAGGATCAATCACTTCAGCGCTATAGCCCTCTTCAGCTAACCGATCAGCCACTTCTAGCGCAATCCAATAGCTTTTCGAGTGCGCTACGATGGTCACATCTTCACCTTCGCGCGCAATGCGCGCTTTCCCGATTGGAATCAGGTACTCGGGATCCTCGTTGACCTCTCCCCGCAAGCTGTACATCAGCTCGCTTTCTAAGAAGATCACTGGGTCGTCGTCCCGAATGGCGGATTTCAGCAGGCCTTTAGCATCATCAGGGTTTGAGGGCGCAATCACCTTCAGACCTGGAAAGTAGGAATAAATAGATTCCGTCGAAGTGCTGTGCGTAGCGGCAAGCTGACCAGCTGCACCGTTAGGCCCGCGAAACACAATAGGAAGCTTAAACTGGCCACCCGACATGTAACGGATTTTGGCCGCGTTGTTGACAATCTGGTCGAAGGCCACAAACGAGAAGTTGAACGTCATGAACTCAACGATCGGGCGCAGCCCGTTCAGTGCCGCGCCAATACCCAGGCCTGCAAAACCCGCCTCGCTGATCGGGGTATCGATTACCCGTTTAGGGCCAAAGCGGCGTAGCATGCCTTCGCTGACCTTGTAGGCACCATCATATTGGGCCACCTCTTCACCAATCAAAAAGACGCGCTCGTCGCGCTCCATTTCTTCAATCATAGCCGCGCGGATGGCCTCGCGAAACTGCATTACTGCCATAGCAATCTAAGGGTTAGCTTCCGTGAAATATTACGCTAAGAAAGGATAGTCCGGCTGGGCATAGACATCTTCGTAAATGGTCTCCAGCGGAGGCAGCGGACTGTTTTCGGCGAATTCTACCGAAGCTTGCACCTCTGCCTTCACGTCTTCGTCGATCGCATCCAACTCCTCGTTGCTGGAGAGTCCATGCTGGAGCAAGTAGCTTTTGAGCCGGATGATCGGGTCTTCTTTTTTCTTGGCTTCCAGCTCTTCTTTGGTACGATACTTGGCCGGGTCGCTCATCGAATGGCCACGGTAGCGATAGGTACGCACCTCGACAACCGAAGGCTGAAACTCGCGTGCCATAGCCACATGCTTGCGCAACGCTTTAATGACGCTGAAGACGTCCATGCCATCCACCAGTGCTCCGGGCATGTTATAGCTGGCCGCATAGCGGTAAAATTCTGGATTGGCAAATGCACGCCAGACAGCGGTTCCCATCGCGTACTGGTTATTTTCGATGATAAACACAATGGGGAGTTTGTAGAGCGCCGCCAGGTTCATCGACTCATGGACCGACCCCTGACCCATGGCGCCGTCACCAAAAAACGTCAAACACACCCCTCCGTCTTCTTTGTATTTATGGGCAAAGGCGATACCCACGCCTAGCGGCACATGTCCACCTACAATGCCGTGCCCGCCGAAGAATTTCTTTTCGGCTTTAAAGTAGTGCATCGAGCCCCCTTTGCCCCGGGAGCAGCCGTCGATCTTACCGAAAAGCTCGGCCATGCACTCGTTAGCGGTCATGCCCAGCGCTAGCCCAATCCCGTGATCGCGATAGGCGGTAATCACCGAATCATGCCCAACCCGAATGGCATAGACAGCACCAGTCGAAACAGCCTCTTGCCCAATGTACAGGTGCAGAAAGCCGGCGATCTTTTGCTTTCCGTACATTTGCGCTGCCCGCTCCTCAAACCGGCGTTGGAGCAGCATATTGCGGTAAATGTCTAACAGTTGCTCCCGCGTGAGCCCCAACTCCTCATGCGTATAAACACCGGCCGGATAGGTCTCAAACGTGTGCGTCACGCGAATCGCTTTCGAAGGCACCTGCAGGTCAACCACTTGCCCATTTGCCTGTCCAACCCCAGCCGAGGCGGCTGCTTTTTTCTTCTTGATCTCACTGGCCATAGCACAAGGAAGCTAAGTGAATAATGCTCGTGGAATACGTAGCCTACCCCTTTTTGCTAACTGCAGGAGTAGCCTTTAAAGATACAACGAAGCAACCGGGAAAGCGTAGCATTTTTTCCACGCTTTCTTGAGATACCCGTGAACTCGCCGTAGGGCGTATTTGGTTCTTTTGAACCCTTATTGTAGTTTAAGGGTCCGTTGTCGCTTTCATCTTAAAGTCGATTTTCTCTGAAAGTGGTTACGGAAGCCGCTTCATCAAGCGATACGCTGGTCATTGTACCTACGTACAACGAAGCCCAAAATATTGAGCGCTTGCTTGGGTTGCTTTTTGGGCTATCCTGCCACGTTTCGGTACTCATTGTCGACGACGCTTCACCAGACAGAACAGCCGATCGGGTACGGACGCTTCAGGTTCACTACCCAGAACGTCTGTTTCTAATCGAACGCCCAGGCAAGCTTGGATTGGGCTCCGCCTACGTTACAGGTTTCCGTTTTGGTCTAAGTCGCGGCTTTACTTACCTGGTTGAAATGGATGCCGACTTGTCGCATAACCCCGAAGATCTACCCCGATTGCTTGAGCCCCTGCGGCGTAATGAGGCCGACCTGGTTATTGGGTCTCGTTACATCGGGGGCGTGCGTGTAATGAACTGGCCACTTTCTCGGCTAATTCTGTCTTACAGCGCTAGCCTCTACACGCGTGCAATCACCTGCCTGCCAGTCTACGATGTTACAGCCGGTTTTAAGGGCTACCATCGTCGGGTACTGGAAGCGATCGATCTGGATCGCGTGCGCTCTAACGGCTACTCTTTCCAGATCGAAATGAAATACCGCGCCTGGCGCAAAGGCTTTCGACTGCTGGAAGTACCGATCGTTTTTACGGAACGTCAAGAAGGATCCTCCAAAATGAGCAAAACGATCGTCTGGGAGGCCGCCTGGAAAGTATGGGAGCTACGCCTGCGCGACCTGTTAGGTTGGCTTTAAAAAATTGAAATTGGGCTGCAGCGGTTAGGCCGCTTTTGTAGCTTTTTTCCAGTTAAATCTCCTAACCCACAGCTGCACAACCATGCGCGCTCCCTTTTCCTGGATCATCTTGCTTGGATTGCTGGCCAAGACCGTAACAGCACAAATTCCCGCCAGCGTCCCTGTAGCCGAGTTATTGCGTTCTGGGCCAATGAACGGTTACGCCACACAACGGGAAGTGGTCGTCTGGCTCCAAACGTGGGCGCCGGCCCAGGTGCAAATCCTCTATCGGGAAGAAGACCAGCCGGAAGACAGTGCACGCATTAGCCCCCCTTATTTTACCAGTCCCGAAACGGATTACACTGTGCACATTCCCATTAGCTACCTGGAGCCAGGGCGACGTTACGTCTATAATCTGGTACTCAACGACACGTTACTTCGCCTGCCCTATCAGCCTCGCTTTCAAACACAGCCTCTTTGGCAATGGCGAACCGACCCTCCCACCTTCACCGTAGCTGCCGTTTCTTGTTTTTACGTAAACGATCCCCCCTACGATCGCCCAGGGCAGCCTTATGGAGGTGATTTTGAAATCCTCACGCAGCTTTTACAGCTTCAACCTGATCTGATGCTCTGGTTAGGCGACAACACCTACCTACGCGAAGCCGACTTTGGAAGCCCAGCCATGATGTCTTACCGCTATGCGCATACCCGAAGCCATCCTTTGCTGCAAGCGTTACTGGCCACAACGCACCACTATGCCATCTGGGATGACCACGACTACGGGCCCAACGACGCCGACCGTAGTTATACCCTCAAGGGAGCAGCCTTACGGCTTTTTCAACAGTACTGGGCCAATCCGTCCTATGGCCTACCCGGCGTGCCTGGAGTGTTTACCCACTTTAGCTGGGGGGACGTCGACTTTTTCCTATTGGATGACCGTTTTTATCGCAGCCCCAACGATGCACCAGCAGACTCCTCGAAAACCATGTGGGGTAAGGCGCAGCTTGAATGGCTTATTGATGCACTAACCTACAGCCGGGCACCTTTTAAAATCGTGGCCAATGGCAACCAGATTCTCAACCGCTACACCCGCTTTGAATCGGTAGCAGCGCGCTTCCCTCAAGATTATGAGCGGCTAATTGGCGAAATCGTTCGCCGCCGCATTAGCGGTGTTGTGTTTTTAACCGGCGACCGCCATCATACAGAGCTACTACGCTACCAGCCTGAGGGATTCTATCCGTTGTATGAAGTTACAACTTCGCCGCTCACAGCTGGCCCATCAACCCTACAGGAAGAAAATCCACTGCGTGTCCCAGGAACCCTTTTGCAAGAACGCAATGCGGTGCTGCTCACCTTTTCGGGCCCCCGTACGGATCGGACGCTGACGCTCCGCGCCATTGATGCCCGCGGCACTGTACGCTGGACCTATACCATCCGAGCTCAAACGCTCCGCCCTCCAGAACGGTGAAGCTTTTGCCAAAAGTGCTATCCTTTAGCCAAATGCCTTAATTTGCAGATAACAAGTGTTTTTTCGACAAAACCATTGGTTCTGCTATGGCACAACCTGTATCTACCGAAACCCCAACCTTTGACTACCTAACGCCTCCCGGCGAAGGAGCGCGTATTCAGAAGCGTGCAGACGGCACGTTAGCAGTACCCGACCATCCCATCATCCCTTTCATCGAAGGGGATGGTACCGGACCCGACATTTGGCGGGCTGCCCGGATGGTTTTCGATGCAGCAGTGGAAAAAGCGTATAACGGACAGCGCAAGATTGTCTGGTTTGAAGTCTTTGCGGGCGAGAAAGCTTTTCATCAGCTGGGAACCTGGTTGCCTGAGGACACCCTCAAGGCCATCGATTATTATCTGGTTGCCATTAAAGGGCCGTTGACTACACCGGTTGGTGGCGGCATTCGCTCGCTTAATGTGGCCCTGCGCCAGCAGCTGGATCTGTACGCCTGCGTACGGCCCGTGCGCTACTTTGAAGGGGTGCCTTCGCCTGTCAAACACCCTGAGCTGGTCGACATGGTCATCTTCCGCGAAAACTCGGAAGACGTCTACGCAGGCATCGAGTATCAGGCAGGCACACCGGAAGCCCAGAAGCTCATTCGCTTTCTCCAGGAAGAGCTAGGCGTAACCAAAATCCGCTTCCCTGAAACCAGCGGCATAGGGATCAAACCGATCTCACGCGACGGGACACGCCGTCTGGTCCGTGCAGCAATCCGCTATGCCATCGAGCGTGGACGCAAAAGCGTCACGTTGGTACATAAAGGCAACATCATGAAGTTTACCGAAGGAGCATTTCGGGAATGGGGCTACGAGCTGGCCCGCGAAGAATTTGGTGCGCACCCCTTGGATGGAGGCCCATGGCACGTCTTCGAACACGAAGGCCGCTCGATCGTGATCAAAGACGTTATTGCCGATGCCTTCTTGCAGCAGATTTTGACGCGCCCGGAAGAGTACGACGTGATTGCTACAATGAACCTTAACGGCGACTATATTTCGGATGCTCTAGCTGCGCAAGTAGGCGGCATTGGCATTGCCCCAGGTGCCAATATTAACTATGAAACCGGGCATGCCGTCTTTGAAGCTACGCACGGCACAGCACCCAAGTATGCCGGCCAGGATAAAGTCAATCCCAGCTCGGTGATTCTCTCTGGGGAAATGATGCTGCGCTACTTAGGCTGGCATGAAGCTGCCGATCTCATCATCCGCGGCATAGAGCGCACTATTGCCCAGAGGCGCGTCACGTACGACTTTCACCGACTCATGGAAGGCGCTACCCTGCTTCGTACCAGCGAGTTCGGTCAAGCTATTGTAGCAAATATGGACTAAAACCTTAAGGGGTCGGGCAGCCCCTACAAAGGCTACCCGACCCCTTTTCAAGGCCATGCCAGATCGCACCGTAGAATATCAAGATGAACAAGGACGGCTTTTTGTGATCCGAGCGCCAGCCGATCCGCCCCAAATGCCGGATATACTCGAGCAGCGGCATCATCAGTTCATTATGGCGCACTGGGAGGAATTGGCGGCCGCATCCCTAAGCGGTTACCGACAAGCAGGCGAAGGGGTGCTGATTATCAGTGAAGCCACGCCTCCTTCCAGCAAAGCGTTGCAAACCAGCTTTGCCATTCACCGGCTGGCTTATGCCACACCCGAAGCGCTTGGCCTACTCCAGGAAGCTATGCAAGCATTTCACTGGTTAAGCGATCAATTGCAACACTACAATCCGCAACGTACGGTTCTGCTGCTGTTTGCCACAGCGGAGGAGCCGCGTGCGTATGCGGTCGAAGGCGAACCTCCCCCACCAGAAGCCTTACGCTTTGTGCAGGCAACGACGAATTGACAGCGTCCTACGCTACGGCTACAACGGCCTTAGGCACTGAAACGCCACGGGCAACCTCCTCAAAAAGGCGATCGTAAGCGTCTACGTGCTGCGGCCAGTCTAAGTGTGCCGGAATTTCGCGCAGGCGTTCAGGGGGGAGGGGTCGCTCTTGCCCCTTGAGCAGAGCCGAAAGAATCTGATACAGTTCTTCCTCGTCGTTATACAGCGTAGGCGCATGCAGCAGAGGGCGATGCAGCGATGCGGGAATTAGCTCCGGGTAGCTAAGCCGATTGGGCAAAAGCGGATGGCACCCGCAGTAGATGGCCTCAAGTACAGCCACACCGAAGAATTCATGGCGTGCTGTAGAAACGATAAGGTCAGCACGACGCAATAGGCGGCTGTACTCCTCAAAATCCTCGGCATAGCCGTAGTGAAGGATGCGATCTGCGTAGCGTTCAAACGCTTTTTCTAATTCGTAGGGTTGCTCCTCAAAACGCTCACCAGCCAGAATCAAGCGGAAACGATGCCCGGCATCATCCAGGCGGTTCATGACGCGGAGAAAGACTTCGGGCGCCTTGTCGTACTCCCAACGTTGATTCCATAAGATGATGGGTGGAGGCATGCCGGGTCCCCAGTAGCGGGGTCGCCGATCACTGGCATAGCGGTCGTGCGCACGCAGATCAATGCCTGGATGCAGCACAGCGGCCTTGGCACGAATCTCTTGCACCGCGTCCAGATGTGTATAGTCTGGGAAAGCCCGCAAAAGCTGGGGGAGCGCCTCAAGAAATTCTTCCATGTGGAAGCGCGTGTTGAAGAGCACGCGGTCGGCCGCCAGGCAGGAAAGGTAGTTAATGTACCCAAAAGCAGGATCGCGCTCTTTACCCTCGGGCAACGGATAGGTCAATGCATTCTGGTGAAAATAGAGCACTACGGGTACATGGGCCAATCGGCTGCGCGTAAGCGAGAGAAAAGCGGGCAGATTCACCATATTGGTGGCAAAAATCACGTCTGGTCGGAAGCCTTCCTCCCAGGCTTGCAGGGCCTTTCGAGCCATTGTGACGGCGCCACCGTGCATACGCCAGCGCCGAAAGCGCGGCGTCATGGTGATTGCGTGAAACCGATGCCGGCTATGCCGGATGAGTCCGTCCAGAAAATTCCGATGTGACCCCCCATACCAGGGCTCTAAAGCCAGAATATTCAGCATAGTCTTTCAAGAACGTTGCTGGGCCAGTTGCTGGCGGAGCGCTTCTTCTTCTTTTTCGGTAGTCGGCCGAACAATCGAAACAGCCCGTACCTGCAGCTTTTCCCGCAAGACGGGATCACGCACCTCTTCGGCCGTCACGAACGCCTCCTCGCCGGGGTTGAGCCAAATCGTACGCGTGCTCATGGGAATCTCCACCGGCCGGTCGTTCGTGTTCTTGATGATCATGCCGCGACGCTTTCGGCTTGCCATGCCGCCCTCGCTAAATTGGTTTGCTAGAAAACTTGGGGCGCATGCTTGCGCAGCTTTTTTAGGGATTATACAATTTTTTTAGCACGCAAGGAAATACTTTCGAGATCCCGAATGTTTGTTTTACTGGATTCTTACAGGCAGGCCCTGAAACGTTTAGGCCAAGCAGTAGGGCAGCTGCTTTATCCACCGCTTTGCCTGCATTGCGGAGAACGCCCAGAAAGTACCACTTTTCCCCTGTGCTTAGCCTGTCAGCAGCTATTGCGCCGCGTTCCAGAAGGCGAAGCGTTACGTCGTTTACACCAGTTTCCAGCAGCCTTAGGATGTTTTCGTGCTGCATATGCCTTATGGTACTACCAACCCGCACAGCCCCTTGAGCGCCTACACCATGCACTTAAGTACGGGAATCGTCCGACCTATGGTCGGCGTCTTGGCCAAATCATGGGAGAAACGTTCCGGGCTTTGCTGCAAGAGGCTATTGAGTTCATCCTTCCCATTCCCCTCCATCGGCGTCGCTACTTAGAGCGGGGATATAACCAAAGTGCGTGGTTGGCCTATGGCGTGGGCGAAGTGCTCGGTCTTCCTGTTATGCCAGAATTACTCCAGCGCGTGCGCGCTACGCGCAGCCAAACACATCTTAGCCGAAGCGCACGCCAAGCCAATGTAGCCGGAGCCTTCAGAGCACCAATGCCAGAGCTGCTTAGAAGCCGCCACATCTTGCTTGTAGATGATTTGCTAACCACTGGGGCTACGGCCACTGCTGCGGCACACGCCCTGCATGCAGCACGCGTAGCTAGCGTAACGTTGCTTACCCTGGGGCTAGCCGACTAAACCGCCCTATAATTAGGCAGGTAAAGTTGTCGATCACAAGCAGCTGCTTCATCTGCCTCATTGGTGGCAATAACGATTAGGCGTCCTTGCCTTCGTCCTTCATCCAGCAACGTAGTAACCAAGCGCCGGCCTGCTTCGTCGAGATTAGCCCGCGGCTCATCTAGCAACCAAAGCACAGGATCGGCAAGTAAGGCGGCTGCAAAGCGCAACCGCTGTCGCATACCCGATGAAAAGATCGCCACAAATTCGTCGGCATAGGAACGCAGCGCTACGCGCTCAAGCCAGGCTTCGACGCATTGTTGAGGGTTTGCAAGCCCGCGAGCACGTGCCAAAAACAGCAGGTTTTCACGCGCTGTAAAGCCATCGTAGAGCTGCAGATACGGCGCCACCAAGCCTACATGACGTGGGCGATTCATCGTTTCCACTACCTTGCCGTCCAGCTGCAAGGTTACAATCCCTTCGCTAGGCTGCAGCACGCCTGCAAGAATCCGCAAAAGCGTAGACTTTCCAGAGCCATTAGGCCCCGTTACAGCCAGCCGTTCACCAGGCTCTAGGCGAAACGAAAGCCCGGCAAAAAGCTGCCGAAAGCCAAAACGCTTGCCCAACCCGATAACCTCTAAGCAATGCATGCCGTCAAAATACGCGATTTGCTTGTCCTGAATCCTTTAAGGGAGCTTTCGGTTTATCTTTTTGCGTAAGTTTTACTTCCAAACGGCTGTGGCCCCGCTCGTTAGTTCATTACCAGAGGCTGACGTAGCCCTTTTTGGCCGGGATGCTGCGCCTGGGCTGCTCGACGTACAGCCCCTGCTGAGTGAAGATCCTGAGGTAGGGGCTCGCGTGCGGCTATACTGGCGCACAGCAGACGGAAAACTACATCTTGAGGAACAGCCTTTTTACCCGTTTTTTCTGCTATCAAAGATTCAGTTACTCAAAGGGTATCCACGCCAACGTTTTCGCTTTCAGCCTCTTAAAGGTACCAACCACTTCCGCTACATTGTCGCTTTTGAAAGCTGGGGAGCCTATCGAGAGGCCCTCCGGCATGTAGAGCAGGCTGCTGCTCAGGCCCGTTTGGAACAGACTCCGGTCTATCAGGTCAGCAATCCTGCCCAGCAGTACCTGATGCAGTCAGGTCGTACCTGTTTCAAGGGCATGACGCTCGATGACCTGCACCGGATGCAGCTCGATATTGAGGTTCTGGCAGCTTCAGGTTTCCCTCATCCTGACCGGCCAGAAGACCAGGTAGTACTTATCGCCCTGCACGATAATCGGGGCTGGCATCAGGTGCTGGATGTGCGCGAAACAGGTTCTGAAGCGGCTCTGCTGCGCAAGCTGGTCGACCTTTTGCAAGAGCGCGATCCCGATGTGCTGGAGGGCTATAACCTGCTGGCCTTTGATTTGCCTTACTTAGCCCGCCGCTTTGCACGCTACGGCATCCCTATGGCCTTTGGCCGTGATGGCAGCACGCCGCGGACCTTCCCGGCCAGCATACGTTTTGCCGAACGCACGGTCGACTATACTGCGTTCGAAATTGCCGGTCGACACGTCATCGACGTATACTTTCAGGTGCTGGCTTTCGACGTCTTTAAGCGAGATCTACCCGACTACACGCTCAAAACCGTTGCACGCTACTTTGGATTAGCAGCTCCTGGGCGCACTTACATTGAAGGCACCGACCTGACGCGCGTCTGGTATGAAGATCCGGATCGGGTGCGTGCCTATGTACGGGACGATGTGGTAGAAACGGAACGCCTGGCCCGCTTACTTTCCGGTTCGGCTTTCTATTTAACCCAGATGGTGCCCATGCCCTACGGCCAGGTAGCCCGAACCGGTCCTGCTACTAAAATCGAAGCCCTAATGGTTCGTGAATACCTGCGCCGCCGCCATAGCATCCCCTGTCCGCAGTGGGGAAGCCAAACGCAGGGAGGCTACACGGACGTATTCGTGACAGGCGTTATAGGGCCTGTAGTGTACATCGATGTCGAAAGCCTCTATCCTTCGATTATGTTGCATTACGGTATCCAGCCGCGAAGCGATGAGCTGGGCCTGTTTCAGCAGTTACTTTGGCGCTTGACGGAGCTGCGGCTAGAGGCTAAACGCCAAATGCGCGAAACGACTTCAGAAACGCTCCGTCGCGAATTAGATGCCCGCCAGAACTCTTACAAAGTGCTCATCAATTCGTTTTATGGGATGCTGGGCTTTTCACTGGCGGTGTTTAACGACTTCGAGGCGGCTGATCGTGTGGCCGCTACAGGTCAACAGCTCTTGCGCCAGCTTATCCAGCACATCCACAAGGCTGGCGGCCAGGTCATCGAAGTCGATACCGACGGCGTGTTCTTTGTCCCACCGCCACAAGTGCAAGGGGAAGTAGCCGAACGCGCCTTTGTGATGCAAATTGGCCAAGCCCTCCCTCCAGGAATCCGCATAGGTTTTGAAGGGCGTTTTTCCAAAATGCTCTCTTATAAAAAGAAGAACTACGCCCTGCTGGGCTACGATGGAACACTCAAGTTTAAAGGCGCCTCGCTGATTTCACGTTCACTGGAGCGCTTTGGGCGCCAGTTCATTCGTGAAGCCGTTGCCTTGCTGCTCCGGGAAGACTTTGCAGGCTTGCACGCGCTTTACCTGCGCTACCGCGAGCGCATCTTACAGCACCAGTGGCGTAGCGTCTACGATTTTGCCCGTACAGAAACCCTCAAAGACACCCTAGAACACTATCTGGCCGACGTAGAAGCAGGTCGACGCCCCCGTGCAGCGGCGTATGAACTGGCCCTGATTCGGCAACAGCGAACAGGCCAACCGCCGCGCAAAGGGGATCGCATTAGTTATTACATTACCGGCACGGCCCCCAACGTCGCCGCTTTTACTGCTTGTCGTCTAGCCGAAGACTGGGATCCTGCCCATCCCGACGAAAACACAGCCTACTATCTGCGCCGACTGGATGAGTTTGCCCAAAAGTTGGCGCCATTTTTTACGCCGGCTGATTTTCGGCGCATTTTTTCGCCTGATGATCTGTTTGGCTTCTCGTCTGAGGGGATTCGTCTGCAGCAGCAGGTACAGCCGCCCGATATAGCAACAAGCTCGGTGCTGTTTTAAAAATATTACAATCGGCCAGATGCTGAAACTCCCTTATACTTCTGGCGTTGGGAACGCCGATCTTTCTGGACAAGAGTTGTTGAACGCGCTAACCGCCACGCTTCCCTTGGAAGAAGCTCCTGCGCATCCGGCTGTAGCCTCTGCTGTTTGGACGGTCGAGCAGGCCGAAGCTCTCTATCATGTGCCGGCATGGGGTGCCGGATATTTCCACGTAAACGAAGCAGGACATGTCGCCGTACGTCCTCAGGGGCTGGGCGGACCGTCCATCGACCTGTTTGAAGTTGTTTCGCGACTGCGCCGCCAAGGAATCCATCCACCCCTTTTGATCCGCTTTCAGGATCTACTTCGCACGCGCGTCGTGCAGCTTAACCGGGCCTTCCGCCGTGCAATTGCCGAAGTCGGATATGCCAACGTCTACCAAGGCGTTTATCCGATCAAAGTTAATCAGCTCCGGGAGGTAGTGGAAGAAATTCTAGAGGCAGGCCAACCTTTCTCTTTCGGGTTGGAATGCGGCTCCAAGCCCGAGTTGCTGGCTGCTCTGCCTTACCTGGAGCGTGACGATATGCTGCTTATTTGCAACGGTTGTAAAGACCGTGCAATGATGCAGCTCATTCTGGCCGGCCAAGGCCTCGGCAAGCGGGTAATTCCCGTGCTGGAACGCATGGAAGAGTTTGAGTTGCTTCTGGAAGTACTCCAGGATCGCTTACTACCGCGCGCCAGCACGCCTGTGATCTTTGGTGTCCGACTGCGCCTTTCAGCCACGGGTGCCGGTCTTTGGGCTGAATCGGGTGGCGAAACCTCTAAGTTTGGCCTGTCGCTGTCGGAACTGCTGGGCTTACTGGACCGTGTGGCGGACACGCGCTCAGGGCTTTCGCTTCAATTGTTGCATTTTCACTTGGGAAGCCAAATTGCCTCACTGACCCATATTCGTGAAGCTGTAACTGAAGCAGCCCGCATCTACGCCCGCTTGCGCCAGCGAGGCTTTTCGATTACTTACCTGGACATTGGCGGCGGCCTGGGGGTCACCTACGAGGCTGGTAATCCACAAGCACCAGGCAGCATTGACTACACGCTGGAAGAATACGCCCGCGTCATCATTTCTACCCTGCGCCGCGTCTGCGATGAGGAAGGTGTTCCACCGCCGGTGGTGATCTCCGAAAGCGGTCGAGCACTCACTGCTTATCATTCGGTGTTTGTGACCGAAGTGCTCGGCATGCGCTCTAAGCCTCGTGTGGCCTTACTCAAAACGCAACGTAACGGTACCTTACCGGCCGAACTCAAGGCCCTTTGGCAACTGACCGAATCCCTGCCGGAAACGACACCGCTGGAAGCTTACCAGCATGCGCAAGCTTTGCGGGAGACGATCAACCAGCACTTCCGGGAGGGCCGCCTTTCTTTAGAACAAAAAGCCTTTGCCGAACAGCTCTACTGGATGGCCTGCAGTCGAATTCAAGCCTGCCTGGCCGAGCAGCGAACGCCTTCCTGGGAACTACCCCAACCCCTACACCAGCTCACCATCGAGTTGGCAGACCATTACCTGTGCAACTTCTCGGTCTTCCGCTCGCTGATCGACCACTGGGCAATTGGCCAGCACTTCCCCATCATGCCGATTCATCGACTGAATGAACCTCCTACACGGCAGGGCATTTTGGTTGACTTGACCTGCGATTCCGATGGTCAAGTAAGCGACTTTGTCACGCCGGTCGGCCAAAAGCACACGCTCGAGCTGCACCCCCTACGGCCTAACGAGCCCTACTACCTAGGCTTCTTCTTAATGGGTGCCTACCAAGACATCATGGGAGATCAGCACAATTTGTTTGGTCGCGTCACCGAGGCTCACGTGTACGCCGACGAAGATGAGCCTGGCAACTTCTATCTAGAGTTGATCCTCCCAGGGGCAACGGTCCAAGAACAGCTGGCTCAGGTGCAATACTATCCTAACGACTTAGAGCGGCGCATGAACCGTCTAATTCAGGAAAAAGTGCGCACGGGCGCGGTTCGACCTCGTGAAGGGGTAGAAGTGCTGGAGCTTTACCGGCAGATCTTCCGCGGCTCAACGTATTTGGAAGCCTAAGCGATCAAGCTGCCTGCCGCTGACTTTTACGCAGCAGATACAAGGCTACTCCCAAAAGTTGAGCTGGCTGTACAGGACGGACCAAACAGGCATCGGCGCCTAACTGATAGGCCCGCGTAATTTCTTGTGGATCATCCGTAGGCAGTACAACAAGCAGCGGGATCTGTAGCAGGGGATCTGCTTGCCGAAGCTGCACAACGCGCTCCCACACCGGATGGGCATGTCGTGCCTCTAAGATAAGCAGCTTGCCCGGGAATGCACTTTGCACCTCCAACAGCGAAGCTATCCAGTCCGGATCTGCTACTTGCAACTGCCGCGTTGCTGCAGGTAAGGCCTGTGGTGACGTTTCATTTGCTGCGCTGGCTTGCGCCAACCGTTCCTGCAAGTGCTGTACGATGCGTAGCAATTCTTGTAAAAAAGCTTGGGGTGCTTCCGAAAGACGTATACGTGCTTCCATATACAGTACAACAAACTCCCTAGCAGTTTTTACTTTATATCGGTTACAGCACGCCCAACTTTACTTGTAGGACAATGCCTGCACCCTCTTCAGAGAGCTTCTGTGGCCTTGATTTTGGCGCACGCACGGCAGGCACAACCGTTCTGGTTTGGAATGGCCGTGACGGACGGCTACACTTACGCGCCTGCCCACGTCAAACCGATGCAGATACCTGGCTAGACAAGCTCCTTTTGCCTAGTCCGCCTCGTCTTCTGGCAATTGATGCTCCACTCAGCCTACCTCGCGCCTACATTCAACTTCCTGAAAAAGACGAGCCCGACTTTTTCTTTCGCATTGCCGATCGGCAGGCAGGCGCCATGTCGCCGCTCTTTTTAGGTGGACTTACCGCGCGGGCCATTGCGTTTGCCTATCGCCTACGTCAGAAAGGCTGTACAGTCTTAGAAACTTTTCCCCGTCTGGTCGCCACACGCCGCCTTCCAGAAAGCCTGCAGGTACGCTATCGCCATGACAATCCTGAGGCTTTTGCCCAGGACCTGTTCGCCTTGCTCCCGCTTCCCTGCGCCGAACCCTTGACAAGCTGGCACGACGTAGATGCGCTCTTGGCATGGTGGACTGCCTGGCGCTACGTCCATCACCAGGCAGCCGCCGTAGGAGATCCTGAGGAAGGCCAAATCTGGTATTGATCAACGCGCAGTCGAAGCCTCCGCTGAGGTAAAGGTGGGACGATTTTCTGGAGCAAACAGGGTATACCCCTCAGGATTAGGGTAATCCAACACCAGTTCTGCCAACAAGCGCCCGATCCGAAAAGCATAGCCCATGCCATGACCACTGAAGCCTCCCACCCAATAACTCCCCTCCATCCCAGCAAGGTTGCCAATTACCGGTAGCCCATCTGGAGAAAAACCCATTGTGCCACTCCAGCGGCACATGACCGAAAGCGTACGGGTTTGAGGAAAATAGGCGTGCAGGTAGCGCTCTAGATCCTTCTGTAGGGACTCTGTAGTGGTGTCCACATAACCGACCTCCTCCTCTAGGTGCAAGTGCCGTGCGCCTCCAACCAGCACATGGCCACTAAAAAGCTGGCGCACGTAGAAAAATCCATCGTGCGTGTAGAGTGGACTGTTAATCCAGCGGTGCGCAGCTGGCAGCGTAGCCAGCATCTGTGCACGCACGGGCTGTACATAAGCAGCCGTCTCGGGCAACAGGCGCGGCAGATAAGCATTCAAAGCCAGCACCACCTGGCCTGCCTCAACGGCCCCATAGGGGGTCTCCAGGCGTATGCAAGTTTGCTGTGGAACCAAAGCAACGACCGGCTGATGCGTGAGCACCAGTGCTTCGCTACAGGCAGCCAAGTAATGCACAAGGGCAACCGGATCCAAGCATCCGGCCTCAGGCAAAAACATACCCCCACGAAAACCTTTCGCTTGCAGACGCCGGTTGATTTCAGCTGCGGGCAAAAAAGCTGCAGGCACCCCTTCACTGCGCAAGTGTGCTGCCCCTTCGTGTAATCGTTTTTCTTCCTCGGCCGAACCTGCCACCAGCAGCGCACCACTACCTTCCCAGTTGAAGCGTTGAGGATCGAGCTCCTGCAGTAAGGCTTCTCGGTTTTGGCGCGTAAAATGCCAGAGCTGGCGAGCACGGGAGACGCCGTAGCGCTGACAGTCCTTTAAAAAGTCGGCGGTAGCACCAGGCAAAATAAAACCAGCATTTCGACCACTGGCGCCGTCAGCCAGCGAAGTAGCTTCCAAGATGACCAGCCGCAGGCGCGGACGCAGCCGGTGAAGCCAAAAAGCTACTGCACATCCGACCACCCCGCCACCGACAATGGCCACGTCGGCCCAGCGGTCAGGTGCTTGATGCTGCCGATGCCAGAAGGAACGGGTCACGATGTAGCCTGAACATCTACAACCAGCCGCCCTTGGGTCCGGCCTGCCAGCATGGCTTCACTGAGTGCCGGTACGTCGTCAAGGGTTACTACCCGCGTGATGCGATGCAAAGCGTCTTTAGGAAGGTCATGCGTTAGGCGATGCCAGGCACGCCGCCGAAGGTCCTGAGGGCAGGTGTTGGAGTCAATACCCAGCAAATTGACCCCCCGTAAGATAAACGGGAAAACCGTCGTTTGGAATTCTGCACTATGCGCCAGGCCACAGGCAGCAACGCTAGCGTGCCGTCGAAGTTGGCTTAAAATAGCCGCTAGCGTAGGTCCTCCTACGGTGTCAATCGCTGCAGCCCATTGCCCGTGATCCAACGGCCGACGCGGTCCTTGCCCCAACTCTTGACGGTCGATTACGCGTGCAGCACCCAAAGCCTGCAGCATAGCGTGCGCTTGCGGTTTGCCCGTTGAAGCCACTACATCATAGCCCAAGTGGGCCAGAATAGCCACAGCCAAACTTCCAACTCCTCCGCTGGCTCCTGTGACAACGACCTCGCCTTGGTCTGGCGTCAATCCATGGGCTTCCAGGGCTATAACGGCCAGCATAGCGGTAAGCCCAGCCGTACCAATAGCCATCGCTTCTAGCGGCGTTAGCCTACGCGGTAGGGGAACAATCCATTCACTACGCACGCGCGCCCGCGTAGCATATCCTCCCCAGCGTTCCTCACCAATACCCCAACCGGTTACAATAACCGTTTGCCCAGGCTTCACGTCCGGATGCTTGGCATCCAACACCGTGCCCACTAGATCAATTCCGGGTACAAACGGATAGGCGCCCCGAACAATCTTCCCTTTGCCGGTAACGGCCAAGGCGTCTTTATAGTTCAGGCTGGAGTAGTGCACCTCCAGCAGTACATCACCTTCCGGAAGAAGATCTTCCTGAAGCGTCTCAATGCGTGGCTGAACCGAACCGTTTTCGTGATAGAGTACCAGCGCCCGCATACTTACCGACAGGTTTCGTGAACAAGTTCACCTTCAATGATCACGCCACACACGTGGGTGGTGTACTCGAAGGGATCGCCGTCAAACAAGACCAAATCGGCGTCTTTTCCAGGCTCCAGCGAGCCTACTCGGCCGTCGATCCCCAGTAGCCGGGCGGCCTGGATCGTCAGCGCTTCTAAAGCGGCCATGCGGGGCAGCCCGTTAGCCACGGCCATCGCCGCTTCGAAAAGCACCACCCGGGTCTTGGGCACGTAACTTTCAAAGCCACTCTGGAAGGCGAAAGGAATGCCCGCTTCGTGCAGCCGGGCAGCCGTCTCCAGGGTTGCATTGACCGTCTCACCGCGCGGCCGCACCATCGTCGGATGCAAGATCACAGGAACGCCCGCCTGCTTGATTTCGTCAAGCACCAAGTAGGCTTCAGCAGCGCCGTCTAGAATCAATCGAAAGCCAAATTCCCGCTGCAGCCGCAACGCCGCCATGATTTCAGGCACCTGCTGCGCCGTAATCAATAGGGGAATTTGACCGTCCAGCACACGCACAAGCATTTCCATTCCCAGGTCCGGCTCTGGTCGCCGCGCCGAATCTGCATCCTGAAGCTTGCGTCGATAAGCCTGTGCCTTGAGCAGTTCAGCCCGCAGCATGGCTACGGCCTTGGCCCGTGTGCCCGGACTACGGAAGTAGCGCTCGACCATGGGCCCCAGCGTAGCGGCCACCGCCGCTACCGAATCGATAAGTGCTGTTTCTACGGTCTCGCCCCGCGTTTTGACCAGCATGGTCTGGCCGCTGATGACCGCGCCCGGACCATGCCCGGTGTGCAGGGTGGTCACGCCAAAGCTGCGCACCCATTCAACCAGTTTCTCACGCGCGTTGTACGCGTCGATGGCCCGCAACTCTGGCTGTATGGGATCAGACGTATCCAGTTGATCCTGATCATGGTTGTAATTCAAGATACCAGCTAGCCCCACTACGCTGTGCGCATCAATAAGTCCTGGCGTTACCACTGAGGCCTCAAGCAACCGATATCCCTCCGGAATGCGAATCGTTTGCGCTGCCCCTACTTGTTCGATTTTCCCGTTACGGATAAGCACCACACCGTTTTCGATTGGGGCACCGGCCATCGTGTAGAGCGTGTCGGCTCGAACGGCCAGCTGCGCCTGCACTGACGAGGCCAGCAGACTCAACGCAAGCAAAAAGCTCCAGGCTTTCATATGGCAACGTCTCTTGTTTTCAGTGACCTTCATGAACGAAAACATCGCCGTCGTCAAACACACCGGTTCCACCGACTGCATACTTGCGATCCTCTGGATCGGAACGGTCAAACATCTTCTGCCCCTCCACCCAAGTCTGCTCCACTTGGGTGTAGAGGCTCAGCGGATCGCCAGACAGCACGATAAAATCGGCATCTTTACCGGGATCCAGTGAGCCAATCCGGTCGGCCAAGTCTAACATACGGGCGCCTGCCAGTGTGAGTGCCTCCAAAGCCTTCTCGGGCGACATGCCAGCACGCACGGCCAGCGCAGCAGCCCTCAGGAACCAGCGAGAGTCCGTGATTAAGTCGTCCGTATGGATGGCCACGTCAACGCCTGACTTTTCCAGAGCCGCTCCATTCTCCATACGGATTTCAGCAGCCTCCAGTTTACCACCCGGTGCATCCAGAATGATGATCGAGCAGGGCACGCCGGCTGCCGCAATCTCGTCGGCTACCTTCCAGGCCTCACTGACGTGGTGCAGTACAACCCGAAAGCCAAACTCACGCTTCAGCCGCAGCACGGTCAGGATATCATCGTGTCGGTGCGTGTGGAAGTGTACAATACGGCGGCCATCGAGTACCTCTAACAGCGCCTCCATGTCCAGATCCCGCTCCGGCATTTTCTCGGGATCGCCCTTTGCCTGCTCGAGCTTGCGTCGATAAGCCAGCGCCTTCAAAAACTGCTGGCGAACCAGGGCAGCTGCTTTGGCCCGCGTGCCCGGAAACGGTGGGTCGCCTTGCGGATTTGTGCCATTGGCCATCTTCAGCCCACCGCAAATTTCTGTCAGCGGATCCCTGCAGTAGAGCAGTTCTTCAATGGTGTTGCCTTTTCGGAGCTTTAGATAGACGGTCTGGCCGCTGAGCAGATGGCCAGATCCAGACATCACGTTGACGGTGGTGATCCCGCCGGACCGAGCCCGCTGCACCGAGCTGTGCCGCACGTCGATAGCATCCAGCGTACGGACGGCCGGATGCATAGACGCCGAACGGTCGCCTCCTTCCACGCGCCCGATGTGAGAATGCGTATCAATGAGCCCTGGCATGATCACCTTGCCCGTCATGTCGTAGACGATGGCCTCTTTGGGAATCGATACACTTCCCTCCGGCCCCACTGCCACGATCTTGCCATGCTGGACGACCAGCACGCCCCGTTCGATAGGCGGCCGACTAATCGGATAAAGCTGGGCGCCACGAAAGACCAGCGGCTGCTCTTGCCCGTAAAGCACTAGCGGAATGAACACGATCAACAGGGTTAGACGAATCCGCATACGCCTGTTCAAATTCTGTTAACGGATCTTTGCCACTAGACTCTAAAGTTATGCAAAATCCCACAAAGGGCGGGCATTGATCTTTCTTTAGGCAACCTTTTTTTCGATACATCGTTTTCTTCACAAAGCTTTTGCATAAGGCGAGTTGGTCATGCGGTGCGGGCTGACACGGCACTACCAGCGACTGGAGGCACGTGAACAGGCCTATCCCCTGCGTATCCTGTTCAGCCTTGCATTTACCCTGGCACTTTGCCTGCTCCTAACCCGTCTACCTTGGTATCTGAAGCCGCAGCCCATCGGATGGCAACTGGTGGAAAAAGATCGGCTCTTGGCACTGATCGCAACCCAACTGGAAGCACGCGCAGCTGAAGACGCTGGTGTACCTATTACGCGCTTTGCGGCACCCGCAACCGAAGCTAAAAACGAAGGAAAGCGTGACTCCAGCGAGTTTCAAGCACAGCCCCTTCAGCGCGTATCGGAACCTCCTTCACGCCTTGAAGCAATAGAAGCCATCTTAGAACATGCAGAAAAACCCCCACAAATTGTAGGAGGACTTGGTGCCTACTATATCCATATCGAGTATCCAGAAGAAGCGATTCGAGCTGGTATTGAAGGACAACTGGTACTGCGCTTTGTGGTAGAAAAAGACGGTACGCCTACCCATATTCGGGTAATTAAATCGCTTCACCCGCTTTGCGATTCAGCTGCAGTAGCGGCACTGCGACGCACCCGATTTATTCCTGGCATGCAAAACGGGCAACCTGTTCGGGTGCACATGCAGCTTCCAGTGCGGTTCCGCTTGATTCCTAACCCTGCCGAAAGCAGCAATCCAGATCACTAAGCCTACCAGCCACTTACCACGGCTTCTTCTTGCACTCCCTGCACCCCATCGGGCATGATTGTCAACGGATCTAACCGAAGGACTTCGCCTGCCACCCGAGCCTCCCAGTGCTGACGCGCTATTCGATTCCCCTCCACCCATCGAAAGGTAGCTTGCGTGCCATCTTCGGCTACGGTCAATATGCCACGCAGCGTACATGTTGGCCGCAACCATCCTTTTTCCCGCCAACGTGCCACTATTTCAACCACGTACTGCAGCGCGAGCGGGTTAAAACTCCAACTCTCAACGCCTATCCAAACCGGATAGGCGTGTCCGCTAAGCTGGTGCACAAGCTGCTCCAGTGCCGCTTCGGCCAGACGGGCTACCTCAGCTTTGCGTTCGGCTTCGGTTTTAGCACGGAGTCGACGCTCAAAACTGGCTACCTGCACCGGCTGAGGTAGCCCTGCATATATGGCGATCGTAACGGTGACAACCTCACCTGCACGCAGTTTTTGGCTTAATGCATACCGAAAATCCAAGAATGTTGGTAGCTGGGCCAGCTCAACAACGCCTTCCCATGCCTTGAGAGGCCATTGCACAGTGCTTTGGGGATCTTCGGCCATCTGCAATTGAAGATACCCTTGAGGCACCCCTGCTACCGGAATCGACTCCCACGTCGCCGTTGCATAACGTTGCCGCTCCAGGTGAGGATGTAGCCGGTAATACAAACGAGCTATCTTGCCCTGATACGGATACTGTATTTCCGCCCTCACCTGGAGCCGCTTAGGTGAAGCCGTAAACCCGACCTGATCACAAACCGAACGCCCCTGAAACCATCCGCACACTTCAAGCAGCAGGCGTTCCCGATCTCCCAGCAGCACATCCGGTACAGGCATACGCGCCGAAGTCCCCCAAAATAGCGTATCATAACGCGCATTTAACAGCAGAAACTGCACCGAATCTGGGCTCACAGAGCTGCGGCTACCCCACCACGCACTAACCGTAAAGCGGGCCTCCACGATCAGCGTATCCCATCCGATACGTTCAAGCGTGAGCGTTTCAACATGATAGGCAGAAGAAAAGCGACAAGCGCCCCACAACAGACTTAGCAGCACAGCACCTGCACGGGCCGCATAGCCCATGGCTTAAGAATCGTTTAGTTTAGCGAACCGAGCCGACATGACCGTTGCCGGTATGGCCGTTGGGCAGGATACCTCGAAAATACGCCCAGAAAAGCGCCGCCGCATGAATACCATGAAGGATCTTGCCTTCATCGGCCAGACGTAACGCCTCGACCGGCGTTAGCAAACGTACCTCCATTTCTTCGGATGGATCCAGACGAGGTAGTCCAACCTGCCGCGCTTTTCGCGCAACGAATATGTGCGCTAAGTTCGTATGTTTACTAGGCTCCGGTGCAAAACTCCCCAGAGACTCCCAAACAGGGGCTTCGTAGCCCGTCTCCTCTAAAAGCTCCCTACGTGCAGCCTGCAGCGGATCTTCACCTGGTTCAATCCCGCCTGCCGGAAGTTCTAGACTCAACGTCCCAACGCCGTGCCGATACTGCTCTACCAAAACGAGCTGCTCCCCTTCGGTCAAGCACAGCACGCACACCCAATCAGGATATTCTACAACATGAAATTCTTCAATTTCAGTACCATTGGGCAGCTGCACCCGATCTACGCGCAGCTTCATCCACCAACGATGCAGCAGATACTCTTGCTGCAAAACTTTCCAAGACTTTGAAGACATCTATCGATAACCCTAACTCCAGTACACTACAAAGCCCAATACAAATCATATACCGGCAGCGGATAACGCTCACAAGAATAAAAAGATGCGCACAACGGAACGCTTTTCTGCATCCCGCATATCTTTTCTTCAATAAACCTTAACAAAACGATTCTGTCTTATGGCCGATCTCGCTGCTATGCGTCGCTGGCTGGACAGTCATCGGCTCCTGGGCTATGACGCAATCCGGGTATACCTGGGCATCGCGCTATTTGTACGCGGGTGGCTATTTGTCGGCGATTCCTCGCGATTTATGGCATTGGTGGAGGGGCGCAACCTGGACTGGTTCCTGCCCATGGCAGCCGTTCATTACGTTGCACTGGCGCACCTAGTAGGTGGCCTCATGCTTACGGTCGGTTTGCTTACGCGGCTTGCAGCCTGGGCTCAGGTGCCGATCTTGTTTGTAGCCACCTTTTTTGTACACCTGCACGAAGGGCTTCTGGCCGCAAGCCAGTCCTTGGAGCTTTCGGCTCTCGTGCTCTTTCTGCTGCTGGTTTATGGTCTTTTTGGCGCTGGACCGTACTCCCTAGACGCACGTATGCTGACGTCCACCGCCGAGCAACAGACAGCCGAAACAGAAACGGCTTAAGCAGCCTCTCTCGATTCAAAAGAGAGTGCAGCCGAATTGATGCAGTAGCGCAATCCGGTAGGGGGCGGCCCATCAGGGAAAACATGCCCCAGATGGCCACCACAAGCGGCGCAGTGTACCTCAATACGGTGTAGGCCTATCCTATAGTCGTCCGATGTTTCAATATGCTCTGGATCAACCGGCGCATAAAAACTCGGCCATCCCGTTCCGGAATCAAACTTTGTTTCAGAGGAAAAAAGCGGCAGCCCGCAACCTGCACAACGGTAGATTCCTGGTTCTTTGTGATTCCAGTACTTGCCCGTAAAGGCTGGTTCGGTGCCGTGCTCGCGCAGCACGCGGTACTGCTCTGGCGTTAGTAGCTGACGCCATTCGGCGTCAGTACGGAAGATTTTCTGAATCCCCATGGTATTTCTGCATGTTCGGGAACGCAACCAGCTTCTTAACGATCTTGCGTAAAGCCATGCTCCCCGTGTATCATAAAATGCAACCCACCGAAGCAAACCCATCGTTTAGGCCTAATGAAAACCGGAAGCGCTTTTAATTCAACTACTGAAACCTTCCCCTTCAACCAGCCCGTGGTCTGGGAACCGCGACCAGAGTGGATCGCGACCAGCAACCTGCAACGGTTTATGGAACGCCACGGCATTGGCTCGCTCGACGAGTTGCAGACGCGCTCGGTCGAAGATCCGAAGTGGTTCTGGCCAGCCGTGCTGGAAGACCTTGACGTGCGCTTTTACAAGCCTTACCATCAGATCCTTGACCTCAGCGAAGGCCCCGCTTTTCCTCGATGGTGCGTTGGGGGAGAGCTGAATATCGTACACAACCTGCTTGACAAGTGGCAGAGCACTGCGGTGGCCGAACGCGTGGCATTGCGCTGGGAGGGTGAAGAGGGGACGCTGCGCATGCTGACCTATGCCGGCCTGCACGCTGAGGTTTGCCGCTGCGCCCAAGCCTTGCTACAGCTTGGGTTTCGCAAGGGGGATGTGGTCGCCTTGTTTATGCCCATGACCCCCGAGCTCGTGATCGCCTTCTTGGCTACAATTAAACTAGGTGGGATCGTGCTGCCGCTTTTCAGCGGCTACGGCGCCGAGGCCGTGCGTACCCGTATTCAGGATGCGGAAGCTCGCTTTTTGTTTACGGCCGATGGTTTTTACCGGCGCGGCCGCCCGGTCTACCTGAAGCCCGTGGCCGACGAGGCCCTGTCCGATTGCCCGAGCGTGCAGCATGTCATCGTCTATCGTCGCCTGGAAGCCACTTCCTCGGCCCTGCCCATGCAGCCGGGACGCGACCACTGGTGGCACGAGCTGGTCTGGCCGCAAGCGGCTGAAGCCGAAACCGTGCGCACCGACGCCGAAGACGTCCTTATGGTGATCTACACGAGCGGCACAACCGGCCGACCCAAAGGGGCCGTGCATACGCACTGTGGCTTTCCCATCAAGGCAGCTCAGGATATGTACCAGTGCATGGACCTCAAGCCGGGCCAGACCATGTACTGGGTCACCGATATGGGCTGGATGATGGGTCCCTGGCTGGTCTTTGGGACGCTGCTCATCGGCGCCACCATGGTGCTGTATGACGGCGCGCCCGACTATCCTGAGGCCGACCGGCTCTGGGCACTGGTTGAACGCCATCAGGTGACCCATCTGGGGATTTCTCCTACCCTCATTCGGGCTCTTCGACCTTATGGTCCAGAACCCCTCCACCGCCATGACCTTTCCAGCCTGCGCGCGGTGGGATCTACCGGAAGCCCCTGGGATCCAGAAGCATGGCTTTGGTGCTTTGAGCATGTACTCGGGCGCGAAAAGCCCATTCTGAACTATTCAGGTGGCACGGAAATCTCCGGGGGCATTCTATGCGGCAACTTCTTCCGGCCACTCAAACCCTGTGCATTCTCAGATCCTGTGCCGGGTATGGCTGCGGATGTGGTAGATGAACAAGGCCAACCGGTGCGTGGAGCTGTTGGAGAACTGGTGATCCGCAAGCCATGGATTGGCATGACGCGTGGCTTCTGGCGCGATCGTGAGCGTTATCTCGATACCTACTGGCGCCGCATCGAGGGCCTTTGGGTACATGGTGACTTTGCCGCCATTGACCGCGATGGCCTCTGGTACATCCTGGGCCGCTCAGATGATACGATCAAAGTGGCCGGCAAGCGCCTGGGACCGGCCGAGCTTGAAGCTGTACTCAACGCCCACCCTGCCGTGGCCGAAAGTGCTGCAATTGGCGTACCCCACGAGGTAAAGGGCGAGGAGGTCGTTGTGTTTGTGGTACTCCAACCCGGTTATGAGCCCTCAGAAACGCTACGCCAGGAACTGATCGATCACGTGGTTGCTGCACTGGGCAAACCCCTTAAACCCCGAGAGCTGCGCTTTACAGCCGCACTACCCAAAACCCGCAATGCCAAAGTTATGCGCCGCGTAATCCGAGCTGTCTATCTAGGACTGGATCCCGGAGACCTGAGTAGCCTTGAAGACACCACAACCCTCGAAGCCATACGAAAGGCCTGCTAAACCCCGTTTTGCCTTGCCCGGTATTAGAAGATCCTTTAATTTGGACGGTGTATACTGCCGTTTGTACCCCAATGCGCCAGTTACTTTTTTGGCTGAGTATTTTGCTACTTGCTGCAGCTTGCCGCAGCACACCGTCGGTACCTGAACCCGGAACCGAAGCCTACCAAGAAGCCATTGTAGCTTTCTACACCGGGCTGGCTGCGCTCGAGGCAGGAGAAGATCGGGGCGCACGCACCCTGTTGGAACGCACTACCGAACTGGCCCCAGGCGAACCAGCAGCCTGGGCCAACCTGGGACTGCTCGCCTTACGTCGAAATGATCTGCCCATAGCCCGTCGCTATCTCGAAAAAGCAGCCCAACTGGCTCCCGAGAGTGCCCGCATTCAGCTCCTGCTGGCCCGCCTGGCCTTGGCTGAAGGGCAGCCCGACCAAGCCCGTTACTACACCACCCAAGCCCTTAAAAACGATCCGACTGACTTAGAAGCTGCCTACCTGCTTTTTCAGCTGCTCGAAGAACGGCCTTCGCCGCATGACACGCTTACAGCCGATGCCCTGCTCGACCGCCTCCTCGCCCAGCATCCCGATAACCAAGCCCTCTGGCTGGAACGCTTGCGACGGGGAGTTGCTACTCAAGAGATGCACGTGCTGCACAACGTAAGCGACCACCTCCACCCATTAGTACCGACCTGGCCTCCAGAGGCACAAATCGTATGGCATGAATTGCTTTCTATGATGCGCATGTCAGATTGGAACGGTCTGCGCGCTCAAGTAACCTTTCTCCGAAATACACTGCTGCAGCATCCGGCTTTTCGGGCTGACCTGGCTGAACTACAACCCCCACCTGAAGTGCTCACACCACCCCTGGCAGACCCGCTGCGACTAAAGCCACCTGCTGCCACGTTTGCCCTACCGGATACCCTTATGCGTTTCCGCATAGAGCCGCTGGCTGTAGGCCCGGTTGAAGCCCTTCAGGTCATCTGGAAAAGCAGTGATACCTCTCCCTCTGTGCTGTACCTCACCAAAGAAAACGTGGTCTTCGACGACGGAACAACGCTAAAACGACCTGGCCCACAGGTAAGCAGCCTCTTCCCTCTACAGGGCATAGCATTCCTGGATTACAACAATGACTTCCGCATGGATGTGGTCCTCACAGGCCGGCAGGGCCTGCGCCTTTACCAACAAGAAGCCGATGGGAATTTCGCAGAACGACCACTTCCCAATCTGGGGAACATCACGCCAACAGGGATCTGGGTAATCGATTTTGATCTTGATGGCGATTTGGATCTGCTTGTGGGCCATCATGCTGGAGTTTTTTGGATTAGCAATAACGGAGATCATACTTTTAGCCTCCAACCCGTCTTCACAACCCCAATCCGCCAGCTCGCTTGGGCAGACCTCGACGGCGACGGCGACCCCGACCTGGCTTTGCTTGACCTACAAGGAAAGCTACACCTCTGGCGCAACGAACGCCAAGGCCTTTTCATGCCTGAATCCCAGCAACCTGCCCTTACCGCCTGCACCCTTACAATCGCCGACCTGGATCACAATGGCCAGCTTGACCTCATCTTACTTCAGCCCGACGGCACCCTCCAGCAACTGTCCTTCGACCGCTACCGGCGAAGCTGGCATACCCAACCCCTCACCACCCACCTCCCTGCCTTTTCGGAAACAACTTGCCGCCAGGCCCACCTCTTTATCGCCGACCTCGACAACAACGGCGCCCAAGACCTGATCGCTTCTATTCCTTTCCAAACTTGGATCTGGCTCACCAACGCCCAGGGCCAATTACGCACCGAACCGATCATCCTACCCGTACAGGCCTTCGATGCAGCCGACCTCGACGGCGACGGCCGCCTAGACCTGGTTGCTCGCCAAGCCGACGGCACCCCGGCACGCCTGATCAACCAAAGTGACGCACCCTACGGCTGGACGCAACTTCATCCCCAGGCCGTCGTCGTAGGCGATCAACGCGTCAATGCCTTTGGAATCGGCGGCACAGTGGAAATCCGTACTGGCTTACTCTACCAAAAGCAGCTTATTCAAAGGCCAATCGTGCACTTCGGACTGGGCCTGGCAGAACGTGTCCCCTTAGCCCGCATCATTTGGCCCAACGGCAATGTGCAGGCCGAGTTCAACCTAGCCGCCAACGCGACCGTCCAGGCCACCCAACGCCTGAAAGGTTCCTGCCCGTGGGTTTTTACCTTCGACGGGGAGCGGATGGTCTTTGTGACCGACTTCATCTGGGGCTCGCCGTTGGGGTTGCGCATCAACGCCCAGGAAACCGGTGACATTGCCCAGACCGAAGACTGGATCAAGATCCGTAGCGACCAGCTTCGTCCGCGTAATGGCATCTATGACGTGCGCATCACGGCCGAGCTGTGGGAGACGCACTTCTTCGACCACGTCGCGCTTATGGTGGTTGATCATCCCGAAGGAACGGAAGTCTGGGTGGACGAGCGGTTTGCGTTTCCACCCCGCCAGCTCCGGCTCTACACAACCGGCCCGGTGCAGCCCATTGCCCAGGCCTACGATCATCGAGGCCAGGATGTAACGGAAAAAGTACAGCGTCGTGACGGCCGCTACTTCGATACGTTTACTCTCGGTGCCTACCAGGGCATTGCCGAACCCCACTTCATCGAGCTAAAGCTGGGCGAAAGCGTGCCAACCAACCGTCCGCTCTACTTGATTGCCTATGGCTGGCTGCGTCCTACCGACAGTTCGATCAACGTGGCCATCAGTCAGGGCCGTCATCCCCGACCGCGCGGCCTACGCGTCGAGGTCCCCGACGGCCGGGGCGGCTGGCGCGTGGCCTACCCGGATCTGGGTTTTCCGGCCGGCCGGTTGAAAACGATTGTGATCGACCTGACCGGACAGCTCCCGGAAGGAGGCCCCTACCGCGTGCGGCTCCACACTAACCTAGAGATCTATTGGGACTGGATCGGCTGGGCCGAAGCGCATCCGGATGCTCCGCTCCGCACCACGCGCCTTGCGCCCAAGCTGGCCCTGCTGCGCTACCGGGGCTACTCGGCCACCGTACAGCCCAAACGCTCCGCGCCCGAAGTTCCGATCTACGATTCGCTAGCGGCTACGGCCCAGCGCTGGCGCGACCTCGAGGGTTACTACACGCGCTTTGGCGACGTACGGGAGCTGCTGGCTGCCATTGACGACCGCTATGTAATCATGAACGCCGGCGATGAGCTCGTCTTCCACTTTCCCGCCTTGCCCGATCCACCCGCAGGCTGGGTGCGCGACTTTGTGCTCATCGGCGACGGCTGGGTCAAAGACGGCGACTACAACACCACGTTCTCCCGCACCGTGCAGCCGCTTCCGTACCACAACATGCCCGGCTACGACACGCCACCGGGGCGCCTTTGGGACGATCCGGTCTACCGCCGCTTCCCCGAGGACTGGCTGCGCTTTCACACGCGCTACGTCGCCCCAGATCGCTTTGATCAAAAGCTTGCGCTAAAGCCTAGGGAGAGGTAGCACTGTTAGCAACGCTACACTTTCGACAAAGAATTGAAAAGCGCTTCCGAATCAAAGCTTTAAATTTTGTAAACTACATACTATCCTCTGTGACCCAACCCCAACCTATGAACATCTGCGTTTGCATCAAACAGGTACCGGATATTCAGGCGCCTTTCCGGATCGTGGATGGGCGCCTGCAGTTCGACGTTGAGCGATACGTATTGAACGCCTACGACGCTTCGGCCGTAGAGGGTGCGCTGCAGCTTGTTGAGCAGCACGGCGGCACGGTTGAAGTGGTGGCTATTGGCCCAGCGTCGGTTTCGGAGACGATCCGGAAAGCCCTGGCAATGGGCGCCGAGCGCGCCTATCACATCGAAGCGGATCCGTCTGGCTGGGATTCGGCCACCGTGGCGACGGTGCTTGCCGCCTTTTTCCGAAACCGGAGCTACGACGCCATTTTCACCGGCAAGCAGGCTCAGGACACCGACGCCGGACTCTCTGGCACCATGCTGGCCGAGCTGCTGGGGCTGCCCTACGTGAGCAACGCGGTGGACCTGGCCTGGGAAAACGGCCACCTGATCGTCACACGTCAGGGCGATGCCGGCCGGGAAATCATCGCGCTGGCCCTGCCGGGGCTGGTGACGATTTCTAACGACATGAACGACCCACGCATTCCGTCGATTCGGGGCATCATGCAGGCCCGCCGTAAGTCCATCGAACGGCTCACGCTATCAGATCTCGGGCTGTCGTCGGAAGCCTTGCAGCCCCAGACACGCGTGACCGGCTACCGACCCATTCCACCCCGCTCACCCGGCCGCAAAATCGAAGGTGAACCGGCCGAAGGGGTGCGCGAACTGGTTCGCCTGCTCCGCGAAGAAGCCCATGTGTTGTAACCATGAGCACTTACCTCTGCTATATCGCTACGCAACAGGAACGCCCTACCCGTGCGGCACTGGAAGTGCTGACGTACGTGCGCACGCTGGCCCGTCGCGACGGTGCCCGACTGGCCGCCTGCGTGCTGCATCCCGAGGCCAAGCGCTTTGTTGAAACGCTGAAGCCCTATGGCGTAGATCAGGTCTATCTTGTGCAGCATCCCGTGCTGGCCCGGCACCTGAACGCGCCGGTGCTGGCCGCGCTGGAAGCCGTCTTTCGCGCAGCACAACCCGCGCTGATGGCGCTGCCGTCCACGGAGTCTGTCAAGGACGTGCTGGGAGCGCTGGCCGCCCGCGTTGGAGCCGCTGCGCTGCCTGACGTGGCGACATTTGACACCGGCGCATCTGTGACGGCCACGCGTCCGGTCATGGCCGCTCGGGTGCTGGCCGACACCGAAGCCGTCACGCAGTCCGTTTTTGTCTCGGTGCGGGCTGGCTCCTATAACGCACAACCGGCCGAGCGCCCCAGCGAGCCGGAAGTAGTAGAAGTGCCGTTTGTATTCGACACAGCCACGCTCCGGGCTACGCTTCGCGAGGTCATTGCTGGTACCACAGGCCAAGTGGACCTCTCGGAAGCCGACATCATCGTGGCGGCTGGACGTGGCGTGCGCGACGAAGCTGGCAAGCAACTCGTCGAAGCATTGGCCCGCGAGCTGGGCGCTGCCATCGGCGCCTCCCGAGCCGCCATCGAAGCCGGACTTTTTCCAGCTACGCTTCAGATTGGACAAACCGGCAAAGTGGTTTCCCCTACGCTCTACATTGCTGTTGGTATTTCTGGCGCCATCCAGCACGTGGCCGGCATGGCCGGCAGCAAGGTGATCGTAGCCATTAACAAGGACCCGGACGCACCGATCTTCAATATTGCCACGTACGGCATCGTAGGCGACCTGTATCAGATCCTACCTCTGCTTATCGAAGAAATCCGCCGGATTAAGGCCGAAAGCTGATGGAAGCCGAACGCTTTGGGTGCATCATCGTTGGCGGTGGTATAGCCGGGCTAAGCGCGGCCATGGTGCTAGCCCGGCACGAAGTGCCTTTTCTGCTTATTGAGCGTGGCGCTTATAGCGGCGCCAAGAACGTTTCGGGCGGCGTGCTCTGGGGTACCGACCTGGCCCGCCTTGTGCCTGAATACTGGAACGATCCCAATGCCGGCTTCGAGCGCTTCGTCAACCACCGGCGGCTGACGTTTCTGGATGAACAGTCGGCCTTTTCGGTTGACTTCAAATCGTCCCATTACGATCAGCCGCCCTACATGGGTGTGACCGTACTGCGGGCCATCTTCGACCGCTGGCTGGCCGACAAAGTGCAGGAAGTCATCGACCAGAGCGCCTGTGCCGACACGTCTTTTCTGGCGTTTGACGTGCTTGTCGAACGTCTGCTCGTCGAAGACGGCCGCGTCGTGGGCGTCGAGGCCGGTGGCGAGCGTTTTTATACCGATTGCGTGATTCTGGCCGAAGGGGTCAACAACCTACTTACGCGCCAGATCGGCCTGCAGACCGAATACGTGCCTGCCGATCACATGGCCGTTGGCGTGAAAGAAGTGCTTCGTTTCGACCGCAAGGTGCTCGAAGACCGCTTCCAGCTCTCTGAGCGCAGCGGGATGGCCAATGAGTTCATCGGTACCATCACCGACGGCGTCGAAGGTGGCGGCTTTCTTTACACCAACCGCACGACTGTGTCGATCGGCCTAGTGCTTGGCATGGCCGATCTGCGCCGCAAGCGCAAGAAACCCTATGAACTACTGGACCACTTTAAGGCGCACCCCGTGGTGGCCGACATGATCCGGGGGGGCGAAGTGGTCGAGTACTCGGCGCATGTGGTCTCGACCGGCGACCTGCGAGCCATGCCACGCGAACTCTACGCCGACGGCGTGCTCATAGCTGGCGAGGCAGCCAATTTGTTGCTAAATGCCGGGAAAGCCATTCAGGGCATGGACTTCGCCATGCATTCGGGGATCCTGGCTGCCGAGACTGTGCTTGAGGCCCGTCTGGCCGGCGACTTTTCCGCTGCGACGCTGCGCCGCTACCGCGAGCGCCTTGAACAGAGCTACGTGCTCCAGAACATGCGGAACTTCCAGGCTGCCGTCCGTTTGCTTCATGAGCCGGTGATGTACGAACGCATGCCGCGTCTGGTGTGCGACCTGGGCCGCGAGTTCTTCCGCGTGGAGAACCGTCCGGCTCCTAGGCTGCGCCAGCTTCTGCGCGACGTGGTGCGACGTCACAGCTCGCCCCTGGAGCTCTTAAAACTCACCTACCGGGCCTGGAAAGCCCTTTGAGCCATGACCATTGCCGAACGCCTTGGAACGGTCAACTATCGCAACCAGGACCGCCGGGACGCCCGGCCGCATATTCTGGTGGACACGAACATCTGTAACACCCGCTGCCCGCACAAGGCGACCACCTACGTGTGCCCGGCGAACTGCTACACGCTCGACGAAGCAGGGCACGTACACTTTCAGTTTGAAGACTGCATCGAATGTGGCACCTGCATGTACGCTTGTGACCAGGGTGCTGTTAGCTGGCACTATCCGGATCCCGAGCAGGGCCGTGGCGTGAACTGGAATTACGGATAAATTTTGCCATCACAAAAAGTTGGATATACCATGGGTTCGTTTCCCTTTAACCCGGACGATGCGTTCCTCTTCGAGTCGATGCTCAGGGAAGAGGATCGCCTGATCATGGAGACGGCGCGCGACTACGCGCAGCGCTGCCTCGAACCCCGCGCGCTTGAAGGCAACCAGCAGGGCGTTTTCCACATGGAAATCCCCCGCGAAATGGGTGAACTGGGCCTGCTTGGGGTGACAATTGATCCCCAATACGGCGGAGGTGGGGCCAGCTACACCGCCTACGGGTTGATTGCCCGCGAGCTGGAGCGCGTCGACTCGGCTTACCGTTCGTTCATGTCGGTGCAGTCGTCGCTGGTGATGTTTCCGATCGAGAAGTACGGCACCGAAGAGCAGAAACGCAAATACCTGCCGAAACTGGCCACCGGTGAGCTGATCGGCTGTTTTGGCCTGACCGAACCCGACCATGGCTCCGACCCCGGTTCGATGGAAACGACGGCCCGGCGCGTCGAGGGGGGCTGGATCCTTAACGGCACGAAAGCCTGGATCACGAATGCCCCCATTGCCGACATCGCCGTGGTCTGGGCCCGTGCCAAAGCGCACCCGGACGACGAGGGAGAAATCATGGGTTTCATCCTGGAGCGCGACATGCCGGGCCTCTCGACGCCGGAGACGAAAAACAAGATGTCGCTGCGGGCCTCCTCGACCGGCGAGATCGTCATGGAGGACGTGTTCGTGCCCGATGCGAACGTGCTTCCGGGTGTGCGCGGCCTGCGGGGACCGTTTTCCTGCCTGAGCAACGCCCGCTACGGCATTGCCTGGGGGACGGTGGGCGCTGCCGAGGACTGCTACCAGCGCACGCGACGCTATGTGATGGAGCGCACGCAGTTTGGCTATCCGCTGGCAGCCATGCAACTCATCCAGACGAAGCTGGCCAACATGCTCACCGACATCACCCAGATGCAACTGCTGGCCTTTCGGCTGGGGCAGCTGGCCGACGAAGGCAAGGTAACCCCTGCCCAGATCTCACTGGCCAAGCGCAACAATGCCGGCAAGGCGCTGGAGATTGCCCGCATGGCGCGCGACATGCACGGCGCCAACGGCATCGTGGGCGAATACCGGGTCATCCACCACATGGTGAACCTTGAGAGCGTCAACACCTACGAGGGCACCTACGACATTCACGGCTTGATTCTGGGCCGAGAGATTACGGGCATCCAGGCCTTTGTCCCCCGCGGCAACGACTTACCCGCAACCAAGAAAAGACCAACCCCAGCTACTGCTCCTTAAACACGCGCTCTAGCCGATCCGCTATCAGGCGGAAAAATTGATCAAGATTCGGCGGCCGGGTGGTGTCGGCCAAGGCGGCTTCGTCGAAGTCTAAAAGAGGGCACTTGGTGGCTTCCTCCGCTACCAGGGCACGCCCAACACGGGTGTTCCCTTCCTCGAGTTGCAAGCGGGCAGTCTCAATCTGCTGCCGAACAAGTGGTCGAGCCTTAGCTAGCAGCGCTATAGCGCTTTCCCTATCCCCAGCACGCCAGGCCAAATAGGCCCTAAACACATAAGCCGGCACGCTGCGAAAGTTCATGGCCCGCACCTTGTCGAAAAGCGCCGCCGCCTCCTCCAAGCGCCCTTCCAGCAGGGCCACTTCGCCCAGATGCAGCACCGGCCCGCTATCCTTATTCAGCGCCAGTGCCCTTTCGAACGACGCCCGGGCGGCTTTCAGGTCGAACAGCGGGCTTTCGGGATAGCACATGGCAAGACGGCCGAGCTGCATAAAGGCGCGACTGCTCCGGGGATGCGCCGCCGCCAGCCGCTGCCATACCTGATAGGCTGCCTCCAGGCGCCCCAGTTCCAGATAGGTGTTGCCCAGATAGTAGAGTGCATTTTCGTGGAGACTGTCAAGTGCCAGGGCCTGCCGGTATAGCTCGGCAGCAGCCTCCAGCTCACCGTTCAGGCGCCGCTGCGTGGCCTCCCGGTACAGGTCCCAGAACTGCACCACGCGGGCGCGTTCGGCTTCGCTTACCCCGGCCGATTCCTGCGAAGCCGTGCGCGAAGTGCATCCGGCAAACAGCAGAATCCCGGGTAGCCCGAAGCCCAGAAGCAGGCGTTTCGGCATGGCGCTCATGTGTCCACATCTTCCACAATGCGCACGATTTGCCGGGCCGGCACGTCGGTCAACACCTGCCGGTGTCCGTTACACGGCCAGATCACTTCGAGGGTATCAACCTGCACAGCCGTCCCCAAACCGAAGTGAGCCACCGGGCTGTTCTGCGATAGATAAGTGCTTTGCGCGCCGATCTGACGCACCTGCACCCTTCCGGCAGCCACCACACGAACCCGCGCGCCTAGCGCCATTCGGTTACAGGAGCGGCTCTCAAGCGCCACTTCCAACCAGCTATTCCGATTACCTCCTTCGTTGCGGAGCAAAACCCCCCGGCCGCCATGATTCACCACAAAAATGTCCACGTCGCCATCGTTATCGTAGTCGGCAAAGGCAGCGCCACGCCCCACGTAAAGCGAGTCGAAGAAGCTGCCGCTTACCGCCGACACGTCATAGAACCCATCCGCTCCGCGATTCCAGAAGAGGAGATCCTTTTGGGGGACAAGCAGATGCGGTCGGTCGCGCTGCTGGAGCGTACTGCCGTTGGTTACAAACAGATCGAGGCGCCCATCGTTGTCGTAATCGAAGAACGAAGTCCCCCACCCTACATAATCGAGGGAAATCTGGCCGAGTCCAAACTGATCCGCTTCGTCACGAAAGCGCAGCTTACCCTGCTCCCGCAAAAGGTTCGTATAGAGCGCATTCTCTTGGGCCACCCAGTGCGTCAGGAATAGATCCAGATCGGTGTCGCCGTCCCAATCGCCTACGGCAATACCCATCGAACTCCGGTAATCGGCCACCAGGGCAGGGTAGCTCAAATCTTCGAAAGTACCATCCCCCCGATTGCGGAAGAAGGTGTTGTCCGACACGTCGTTGGCGACGTACAGGTCGAGCCAGCCGTCTTCGTCCAGATCGACCCAGGCAGCGCTGAGCCCCTTGCCCTCGGGATCGGCCACGCCGGCCCGAACGGCAATCTCGCTAAAAGTGCCGTCTCCGTTGTTGCGATAAAACAGATTGCGTTCGGGCTCGAACGTCGAGGGGTTGATGCCCGGCGGGTTTTCAATATCAAAGCCCAGGGCTGAAGGGTCATTGCGTACGGGCACGTATCGGACGTAGCCGGTGATATAGAGGTCCAGATCGCCGTCATTGTCGTAGTCGCCCCAGGAAGCGCCTGTCCAGAACCCCTTGGGGCCGCCCAATCCGGCTTTGCGGGTGACATCGGTGAACGTGCCATCACCGTTGTTGTGGTAGAGCACATTCTGCCCGAACGCCGTCACCACCAGGTCGGGCCAGCCGTCATTGTCGTAGTCGCCCCAGGCGGCCCCCATGCCCCAGCCACAAAACCCCACTCCGGCCGCTTCGGTGACGTCGGTGAAGGTGCCATCGCCGTTGTTGCGAAACAGGCGGTTACAGGTGCCGGCCTGCTGGCCTTCTTCGGGCGTCATCGAGAGCGGACCGATCATGCTGACCACGTAAAGGTCAAGCCATCCGTCTCGATCATAGTCGCCCCAGGCAGCTCCGGAGCCCATGTCTTCGGGAATCTGGCTTGTGCGCCGACCGGCAAAGTGCCGAAAGTGAATGCCCGCCGCTTCGGTTACGTCCGCAAACGTCACCCGGGGGTAATCGGGCGGCAGCGTCCGCTCCAGACGCGCTACTACCCCTTCGACCTGTTCGCCTGGACGGTAGGGTGCTTCCTCCGCATCCGTCATGCTCCAGACAAGCACACCTCCTCCCAGACTACCAGCCAGCACTATGCCCAACGCCCACAGCAACTGGCGCTTCCTCCGAGAAAGTCGTCGCATTGTCCTTACGGCATTACCTGAATCACGGTCGAATCGACCGACAGCTCCGTCACCGTTGCCGTGATGGTCGTATCGGGAAACAGGAAGTTGAGCAGAAACTGGTTCACCTTTCGGTAGCAGAGCCGGGCTTTTACATGCAGGCGGCGTGCGTCATGCGGCACGGTAAACGTGTAGCGGGCCTGGTCGGCATAGCCTGGAAACAGGGCCCGTTTGTAGCGCACGCCTACCATTTCCCAGAGGTTGTGGCGGTCGATCAGGTTGCCGTAGCGGTCCACCGGCTCCGCCTTGAAAACAAAGGAGCCGGGCTCGATGAAATAGCGATCATCAAGCCGTCCGCTGGCAAACACTTCACGGCCTTTTTCGTCGGTTACCACCAATTCAACCCAGGACTGGATGATGTCCAGCGGCCCGGTGGGGAAGTCGTGCCCGGCTTTGTTGTTCAGCATAGCCACCTCGACGGTAACCGCCTCGCCGGGACGCGCGCGCTCTGGGGCCAGCACCTGAATGGGAATCACCGCCCCCGCACGCCATTTGTCGGCGATCTCCGGCACCTCAATCTCGCCCCGAAGCCACTTTTCGACAAGCTGGGCATGTTCTTTCCCCCCCGGAAGCTCCAGATGAGCCGGGATGAACTGGTTGGCCCCCAGAAAACGATGGCTACGATGCTTGCCGTCGTTGGCGGTGCGGTTATAATCCAGTGCGTCCCCGCGGGCAGGATCAAACGAATCCACCAGCGGCATGTGGCACTCGCGGCATTCAACTGTCTTTGTAGGATCACCTGGATGATTCCAACGGCTCTGACGCCAGTTGTCATACTGGTTCTGAAGCTGAACCCAGCCGACATTATTGATTTCTTCATCGACAAACTGCTTGTGGCAAGCGCCGCAAAACTCTGGACTTTTGAACATCCGTCGGCTGAGACTTGCCACGTGATATTTGGGATAGGAACGAATTAAGAAATTACTGATCAGCACACCAATGCCGCTGGTGTCCCGCTCAAACAGATAGGGCTGAGGGGCATGGATGACATAATCGGCATTTCCCCGAACATCAACCTCTTGAATGGCATGACAAACAACGCAAGAAACCCCTTCGTGAAAGCCTATTGGATTGGTTAGGTCATCCCGAAATAGGTTCTTGGTACCGCTAAACAGTGAAATTGGGTCGTGGCAGCCGCCGCAGTAACGGGTAGACTCGGCCCCGTTTTGCGTACCCATTACATGCTGGATACGCCGAAAAAGCGGGTCCATAGCGGCATACCGATGTGCACTGGGCTCCCACTCCTTATAGATTTGCTCGTGGCATCCTGTGCGCCCGCAGGAAGCCGATCCCCCCAGAATTTGAGCCGGAATGGCCTTGTTATTCACCGTACGCGCCAAACTAGGAGCGAAAGGCCGCTCAGGGCCATAGAGATAACTGTAATCTTGCGGCAACTCCATATAGCGGGCCGGGCTCCGGTAAACATAGGCCAGCGCCACCGCCACGACAAATAATCCCATCGTTAGCGCTGTTGTCACCATCGAAAAATGTCGCTGCGCCACCAGCACCGGCCGGATTACGTCGCGCTTGTGGGCCCGGTGGTCCCGCACCATAATCCAGACCACATGCGGCACGACCGTGGCGATCAGCGCAAACGTAGACCACAGGTGCACCCGGCTCCAACCGTAGTGGATGCGCGTACCCCAGAGGGCCTGCATGGTCAACACCACACCCGAAACAATCGCCACCAGCGTAGCCCCCATGCCTGCATAACCCAGCACAACCAGATGATTCCACGGCATACGCCGATAAATCCACCAGTGCCGTGCCTGATACCAGAGGTAAGGTATCGTAAATACCAACCCTCCTATTGTATGTAGCAGCACAATAAACTGACTGGCCAGGCTGAACGGCAGCAGGTAGATGCCCAACCCACTAAGCGTTTCAAACGCTAGCAAACCCCCTACGCACCATAGCAGGCGATGTCGCCACTCCCACAGCCGAGGATGATCAGGCTGCATGGCAGTGATTTACAGATTAAGTTGTATATTGTCTTAAATAGAAAGATAAACCTGACCATTTGCCTTGTCAAGGAATTGCAGCGTCTCCCTTTTCATTAAGCCCACAGAGACCCAGACCGCTTTACCGCAAGCGACCCTGCAGCCGAGATGCAGCGCCTGATTCTTCCGGCGAACAAAACCTCCTTCAGCTCAATTCAGCTCTGCTCAATCCAAGGCTATGCCACAGGCCATTTTCTTCTTTCTTTTTCAGACCATACCTATTTTTATCATTTATTTTTTAGGCACATTGCCAAAATGATTTTAAAGTTTATGCAAATGCTGTTGACATGTGAATAATCAAGGATTATATTCCATAAGGTCTTAATAAGTTAGGTTTTTTACTTGAATTATTTTAAAACCAAACCAGTAAGTGCGTATGGCACCCCCATTAATTGCTGAGATGCCGGTAGAAACCCGTCAGGAAGCCATCCAGAAGGTGTTCGCGCTCATCGAGCGTGAAGAAGCCCGGATGGTAGACATCCGATTTGTCGACTTTCTGGGTCAGCAGCAGCACTTTTCGGTACCTGCCGACCAGTTCGAACCTGAACACTTCGACGAAGGGGTTGGCTTTGACGGGTCTTCGATTCGCGGCTGGAAAAGCATTCACGAATCAGATATGTTGGTCATTCCGGATCCCACAACAGCCTTTGTGGATCCATTCTACCAGCATAAGACAGTTGTGCTCATTGGTGAAATTCATGAGCCAGGCACACTAGAACCCTTTCAGCGCTGCCCACGCGGCATTGCCCGTCGGTCCGAGCAGTACCTAAAGCAGTCCGGTATTGCTGACGTTGCTTATTTTGGCCCGGAAGCAGAATTCTTTGTGTTTGATCATGCTTCTTTTGATGAAGGCCCTAACCATGCCTTCTACAAAATCGACTCTGAAGAAGGCGCTTGGAACCGGGGCCGGCACGACAGTCTGGGATACAAACCGACTACTAAAGGCGGTTACTTCCCCGTACCGCCTACCGACTCGTTGCAAAACCTCCGGGCTGAGATGGTACTCCACATGGAAGCGATCGGCATTCCTGTGGAGTGCCAGCACCACGAGGTAGCATCGGGTGGTCAATGCGAGATCGACTTCCGCTTTCAGCCGCTCCTCAGATGCGCTGACACGCTGATGAACTATAAGTATATCGTCAAAAACACGGCCTGGAAATATGGCAAGACGGTCACGTTCATGCCCAAGCCCATCTTTGGTGACAATGGCTCAGGCATGCACACGCACATATCACTCTGGAAAGCGGATCAACCGCTGTTCTACGGTAACAAGTACGCTGGCTTGAGCCAGGAAGCGTTGTGGTTTATTGGGGGCATTCTGTACCATGCACCAGCCCTGATTGCTTTTACAAACCCCACAACGAATTCTTTCCGGCGGTTGGTACCAGGCTTTGAAGCTCCCGTCAATCTGGTCTACTCCGCCCGTAACCGTAGTGCGGCAATCCGCATTCCGGTCTACTCTGACAGCCCCAAAGCCAAGCGTATTGAAGCACGTTTTCCAGATCCCTCCTGCAATCCATACCTGGCGTTCTCGGCGCTGCTACTGGCCGGCCTGGACGGCATCCGGAAACAGATCGATCCAGGCCAGCCGGTGGATAAAGACATCTACCACCTGTCGGCCGAAGAACTGGCCGCCCTACCCCAGGCGCCCAAGTCACTCGAAGAGGCGCTTGAGGCGCTGGAAAAAGACCACGAGTTTCTCCTGGAAGGGGGTGTATTTACAGAAGACGTGATTCAGGCCTGGATTCAGTACAAGTACGATAACGAGGTGCAGCAGCTCCGGATGCGCCCGCATCCGTACGAGTTTTCGCTGTACTTTGACGTGTGACAGCAGGGCGGTCGCCTG
>OGCH01000138.1_pt1 | contig 46581 bp, 44 predicted proteins | sample 1570111 | NCBI WGS metagenome assembly OGCH01 (sample SAMN03436243, study PRJEB24508) | hot springs metagenome | biome: Desert Springs; feature: Hot Springs; material: Water | place: USA: Great Boiling Spring, Nevada | collected 2008-12-01 | depth 0 m m | reverse complement strand
CCCGCTGGAGCTCAGCCGCCAGCGCCAGCCCCCGCCGCACCCCGAGCAACCGCACCAGCCCGAGCACCAGCCGCCGCCCGGTCAGCGCCCGGACCGCTTCCGCCCCCTCCACCGCAAACAGCACCGGTTCCCACGGCGCACCCGCGCCGAGAAGCCGCTCCCGCCAGGCCACCACCTCTGGCTCGCGCAAGCTCCGCGCTACCAGCCGCCCACCACCCAGCTCCACCACGCGCGTGGCGATGACCCGGCAGCGCCCGCAGGCTCCGTCGTAGGCGAGCACCCACTGCATGTCGCTCCCTCCGACTCTCGAGCCGTCCGTCAGGCCTCTCGTTGCCACGAGCTCGGGTACGCTTGCCAGTCACCTTTGGACGACAGCACTGTCATCCGGAGCGCGCTTCCTCTGTTCCGCTCGCTCAGGGGGCGAGTACCCCACGCTGGCGGGCTGCCTCGACCACCGCGCGCTGCGCCCGGGTGAGACCGCGAGTAAGTGACCCGGTCGGTGTTGCTGGGAGCGCTGGAAAAGTAGCTACCTGAGCTAAGCCAGGCAGAAACCTCGCGTTCACGCGGAGCGTGCGTCACTCCTCCGGCTCAGCGGGCATCGCTGGGAACCGCTGGGCCAGTTGCGCGCGGAGTTCCCCCAACGAGCGTTCCTGAAGGGAGAGCACCAGGTCGTTCACCTCGCGCAGCCGGCGGGACAGGCGAAGCGAGAGGGCCAAAGCTTGGGCAGCCAGCTCCAGCGCGTCGTCCGCGCTCAGGTCGTTCCGCTGCGCTCGCTCGAGCAGCTGCGTCATCTGCTCCTCGTACGTCGTCACCATCACACCGAAACTGCGCAGAACGATGCGCGTTCCCTCGCCCGGTCGCTGCTCGCTCATCGCACCCCCACGTTCAGCGCTCGCGGACCGCATCGAGTGCCTGCGCGATGCGCGTGACTGCCAGGTCGACGTCGTCGCGCGACAAGATGAGCGGTGGGAGGAGGCGGACGACCGTCGTCCCCGCCGGCAAGGCCAGGACGCCGCGCTCTTGCAGCGCTTTCAAGACTGGAGTCGAACGGACCTTGAGATCCAGGCCGAGCATGAGCCCGATTCCACGCACCTCGCGCACGAGAGGATGACGGAGCGCAAGCAACTGTTCGCGGAAGTACGAACCGAGTTCCGCTGCTGCCGGAATGAGCCGGTCGTCCTCCAGCGTCTCCAGCGTGGCCAGACCTGCCGCACAGGCCAAGGGATTCCCGCCGAACGTGCTCCCGTGCACCCCGGCCGGCAAAGCGAGAGCGACATCTTCCGTCATCAGGGTCGCACCGATCGGCACGCCGTTGGCCAGCCCCTTGGCGACGCAGAGGAGATCGGGCGAAACACCAGCATGCTGGCAGGCGAACCAGGCCCCGGTGCGGAAGGCGGACTGGACCTCGTCGAACACGAGCAAGGCACCAGCCTCGCGGGTGATCCGTCTCGCCTCCGCGAGGTAGCCCGGCTCGGCCGGGTAGATGCCCCCCTCGCCCTGTACCGGCTCCAGGATCCCCGCCGCCGTGTCGGCGTCCACTGCCTCGGCCAGTGCAGCCACATCACCATAGGGGACGTGGACGACCTCCGGCAAGACACCCAGGAACGGTTGCCGGTACTTGGGTTCACCGGTAGCCGCCAGCGCGCCGAGCGTGCGACCGTGATACCCACGCTTCGCCGCGACGACTTTGCGCCGGCCGGTCACGGCCCAGGCGAACTTGAGCGCAGCCTCGACCGCCTCGGCTCCCGAATTACTGAGGAACGCTCGTGCAAGGCCATGGGGAACGACCGAAAGCAACTTTTCCAGAAAAGCCGCCCGCACGTCGGAAGCGAACGACTGGTGACAGCTCAGGAGCCGACCCGCCTGGGCCACGATCGCGGCCGTCACCCGCGGATGAGCATGTCCGAGGATGTTCACGCCGTAGTTGCTCATCAGGTCCAGATAACGCTGACCATCGCTGTCATAGAGCCACACGCCCTCGCCGCGGACCAGCGCGATACCGCGCTTGGCGTAGAGCGGCGGTTGCAGCGACTCGTCGAGCCGCAGGATCGCTGACGTCGAACGGACTGTCATGGCTGCACCTCGACCCGGCTTCCCGCCAGGAGCACCGTACCCTGGCCGGCCAGTGCCCGCTGGATCGGCTGGGGTACTCGTGCATCGGCAAAGACCACTCGCCCGATCCCCGCTGTCACCGCCTTGCAGCCGGCCTCCACCTTTTTCTTCATGCGCCCTTGCGCTGCTGTCATCGCTGTCTCGACCGAAGCCGGGTCGCTCACGTCGATCGTCGCGATGAGCGATGTCGGATCATGGAGGTCGCGCAGCAGGCCCGGGGTGTTAGAAAGGATGACCAGCGCCTCGGCTCGCAGCGCGACTGCCAGCTGCATCGCCAACTTGTCACCATCGACATTGATCGCCTCGCCTCGATCGCTCACCGCCGGCGGGGTCAACACCGGGAGATACTGATTTTCCAGCAGGAGCTCGAGCAGGCGCGTCTCCACGTGCTCGATACTCCCCGCATGATCACCACGCAGGACCTTCGGCTTCCCGTTCTCGATCGCTCGCAAGACGTCCTTGCGTGGACCGCTCGCGATCCGGCCGTCCATCGCGGTGAGACCGACCGCATTGACGCCGCGCTGCTGCAAGCCCTCGACGAGCCGCTTGTTCACCAGACCAGCGTAGACCATCAACATAAGATCCATCGTTTCCCGGTCGGTGAACCGGCTCACCTGTCCGGTCGACGAGGTGACCAGCCGGGGTTCGCGCCCCAGCCGGCGCATCCACTCGTCGAGCAGTGCGTTCGCGCCATGGATGAACACGATCCGCTGTTCTGGCCAGAGCGCTGCGAGATCGTCCAGTGTCGCGTTCGGGTCGATTCCCGCGCTCCCACCGAGCTTTACGACCAGCATCGTCGTTACGCCGCTCCCTTCGTCATCGATTCGACCGGTTTTTCCCAGATCGTGGTATGTCCCCAGAGGGATCGCCGGACGGTCGCCAGTTCCAGCCCAGCGGCCACTGCCAGCTCACGGACCCGCTGCTCCCGGACGAAGTGCGGATCACCCCAGTGCTCGACGATCGCCAGTCGTCCGCCGGGGCGGAGGGCAACTGCCAACTCGCGCAGCGCCGCTCCCGCATCCTCCGTCTCGCCGAGCACGTGGACGAGCAACGCGCGGTCGTAGAAAGCGGGCTTCTGGGCCGCGAGCGTACCGTGACCGAGTTCCGCGAGCAGGAAGTCGATGTTCGTCAGGCCGCGTGCGGCCGCCCGCTGCTCCACCAGTTCCAGCATGCGGGGCTGCATGTCGAGTGCTGTCACCGTGCCCTCTGGGCCGACCCGCTCGGCCAAGGGTAGAGTCAGTCGTCCTGGCCCGGCTCCCGCATCGAGCACGCGCATCCCTGGCCGGACATCCAGCAGCGCAGCCAACTCCTCCACTCGTCCGATCGCCCGCACGCCCGGCAGTGTCAGGAACCAGGCGAGTCGCGCCGAGAACGGCCGACGACGCGCCACGATTGCACTGCCGACGAGACCGGCCGTCAGAACAGCGAGCATGAGCCACCGACGCTGCACCATCGTCCCCTCATCAGAGCGGGTGAAGGCCCGGAAACTCCAGCCCCGATGTCTCTGGGAAACCGAGCCGGATGTTCATCGCTTGCACCGCCTGCCCAGCTGCCCCCTTCATCAGGTTGTCGATCGCCGACATCACCACCAGACGCTGGCGCCCATCGGGCAGCTCGTCCAACTCCCAGCCGATGTCGCAATAATTCGATCCGGCCAAGATCTTCGGTTCCGGATAGCGGTGAATGCCACTGGCCTCTTTGACCAGGCGAATGAACGGCTCTTGCCCATACGCTGCTCGGTAGACCTGCCAAAGGTCACGGTCCGTCAGCGGCTGCTTGGGGAAAAGGTGAGCGGTCGCCAAGATCCCGCGCACTGCCTCCACGCTCGTCACTGACAGCCCGAGCGATGGGGTTCGCCCGCACACGGTGAGTTCCTGCAGCACTTCGGCGGTATGGCGGTGTCCACCCGGCTTGAAGGGGCGGATCACGCCGCTCCGCTCCGGATGATGGCTGGCTGGCCCAGCCTCGCCACCAGCGCCCGATGAGCCGACCTTACACTCGACGGTGACCGGCAGGTCGAGATCGATCAAGCCAGCCCGGAACAGCGGGGCTAAACCGAGAATGACCGTCGTCGAATTGCAGCCCGGGCAGGCGATATAGCGCGCGTTGCGGATCTCCTCCCGATGCAACTCCGGAAGGCCGTAGACGGCCTGTTCCAGGAGGTCGGGCCGCGGGTGCGTCCAGTGGTACCACTGCTCGTAGGCTGCGGGATCCCGCAACCGGAAGTCCGCCGAAAGGTCGATCACGATGGGCGCCAGCTCGAGAAGCCGATCGACGATCGGTGCCGTTTCCCCGTGCGGCAAACAGGCAAAGAGCACATCGACCGGCTCGAGCGCTTCGGGCGGGACGAACTTGAGCGTCGTCCGCTTCCGCAGATTGGGATGCACGGTGTGCACGAACTTGCCCGCGCGCGAGCGTGACGTGACCTGCTTCACCTCGACTTCAGGGTGGCTCAAGAGCAAGCGAAGCAATTCACCACCGGTATACCCAGAGCCACCCAGGATCGCGACCGATACGACCATCCGTGACCACCTCTCCCTCCCGTCGGCGAAAGCGTCAGCGACTCAATGCGATCGCGGGCGACGCTCCTCGCATCGCCCGCGCGAGCACATAATCGGCGATGAGCCCAGCGACATCGATATGCGTCGTCCGCATCAGGCCCTTGAACTCGACACCACCGTTGACTTCCAGCACCTCGAGTCCATCCGCGGTCTCGACGAGATCGACTCCGGCGATCTCCAAGCCGATCGTCTGGACGGCCCGCAAGGCGAGATCGGCGAGGTCCGGTGTCACCGGACAGGGATGAGAAACCGCGCCGCGGGCGACATTGGTCACCCAGTGGTCGGCCTGACGATAGGACGCAGCCACCACCCGGTCACCGACCACGAAGACACGCACGTCGCGGCCCGGCTTGTCAACGTACTCCTGGAGATAGAAGACCCCGTGGTGGAAAGAGCCGAGCGAGCGCTTGTGCTGCAGCACGGCCCGAGCCGCCGCTGGTGAGTTGACGCGAGCGAGGAGCCGTCCCCAGGAACCGGTCACCGGCTTGATGACCGCTGGATAACCGAGCTGTTCCAGCGCTGCCAGCGCACTCTCGACGTCGAAGGCGACGAGCGTGCGGAGGGTCGGGATACCAGCTGCCGCGAGCAACCGCGTGGTCAGCACCTTGTCGTCAGCGATCGCCGTCGCCTGGCTCCGATTGATCGTCGGGACACCCGCCGACTCGAAGAGGCGCAGCGCGACCTGCCCCCGGCTGTGCGCCATGCAGCGATCGAGTACCAGATCGACCCGCGGCCAGCTCCGCTCATCCGTCAAGTCGAAGACTAGCTGCCGGTCGTAGAGACGCACGACCTCGGCTCCCCGCTCGCTGAGCGCACGCAGGAGCAGCTTTTCCTCTTCCCGGACATGCGAGAGCAAGACACCGATACGCGGTGCACTCACGACTCGTCCCCCCATCGCCCACCCACGATCTGGGCTGCCACGCGCTCGATCACCCGCTGCAGGACCATGATGCCGCGCAGGAACTCCTCGATCGCGATATGTTCGTTCGGCGTGTGGTCCAGCCGCGAGTCGCCTGGTCCATAGGCGACGATCGGGCATCCCCACGCTGGCCCGACGATGTTCATGTCCGACGTTCCCGTCTTCACCTTGAGCTTCGGCTCGCCACCGACCTCACGGATCGCCGAGAGGAACGCGGAGACCAGCGGAGAACGCTTATCGACGCGGAATCCCGCTGCATTGACCGTCGTGACGACGTCACCGGCACCAGCCAGCCGCTGGGCCGCGGCGACTGCCTTCTCGGGCGGAAAGCCAGGTGGCAAGCGGAGATTCGCACGCAGCCAGGCCTGCTCAGTCAGGCCGTCCCCGTTGGTCATGATGCTCAAGAGGGTCGGCGTTACCCGGTCGAACTCGCGCGTGCGCCCGCTATTCTGCTCCGCGCACCAGGCGACCAATGCATTCCAGAACGCCACCGCATCCTCCGCGGCGGTCGTGCTCGGCCCAGCAGCATGCGCTGACGGTCGCACGATGCGGTATTCGATCGCGACCGAGCCCTTGTACCCCAGGACGACACCATCCCATCCACTCGGCTCGCCGATGATGACGGCATCGGGACGGGGATGGTGCTCGACCAGCCAATTGGCGCCGCGCGAACTCATAACCTCTTCCTCGACCGCGCCGACGACCGTCAAGCGGATGCCGGGCGGCAGCCGCACTCGTGCCCCCGCCAATACGAAGGCTGCCAGTGGTCCCTTGGCATCGACCGCTCCCCGCCCGTACAGCAGGCCGTCGACCTGGCGCACCGGTATCCGACCCGGCACGGTATCGATATGTCCGAGGAGCATCAACTCGCGCGGCCCGCTTCCGCGGGTACCGACCGCGTTCCCGGCCTCATCGGGTTCTGCTGCGTAGCCCAACTCGCTCATGCGCGAGCAGAGCCACTCGACAGCAGCAGCTTCCTGCCCCGACAAGCTCGGGATCCGGAGGAACGCTTCCAGAAATGCAGCCGCCTCGACAGCGAGTTCGGTGGTCATCGCGGTTCCTCGTGTTCCGAGCGCTCCACACGCACTTGTTCCAGAACGAACGCGGCGATCCGCTCCGCGACCGGCACACCCAGCCCGGCGAGGTCGCGGAACGCCTGCAGATTCTCGGCCGAAATGACGACCATCCCGGATGAAGTCATCACGGCATCGACCGTGTAGACACCGCTCCCCAGCCGACCGATCAGCGCCGACGCCAGCGCTCGCCACGGAGTGGGGTCTTCCAACGTCAGCGGCTCCTCCCCTCGTCCACGCACGACCGCGACGAGTTCGTTCCCCACGATCACCAGCCGCCGCACTGCCTCTGGCTCGGCGACCGCCTTCTGGACCAACACGGCACGTTCGTCGCCGAGCACGCGCCGATGCTCGACCAACGCCTCGGCAGCATCCGGGTCTTCGACGTAGGCGATCGGCAGACGCAGATCGACGACTAACGGCTTGAGGTAGACCGGATAGCCGAGCGCCTCGATCGCGCGGAAGGTCGCTGCTTCGCCGAAGGCGACCAGCGTTGGTGGCGCAGGGATCCGCGCCAACACGAGATGCCGGAGAAACGCTAACCGGTCCGCCAGCAAGCGAGTCGTGGCCGGGCGATTGACGACGACCGTGCCACGCGCGGCGAGCAATGCCGCCAGCGCCGTCGCCTCGCTCGTCGCTCGTTCACGATCGAGCGCGACTGCCGGAAGATCGATCGCCTCCTCGGTGAGCGGGATCGCGAGCTCGCTCGGATCGCGCAGCTGTGCCTCCCAGCCCACCGCGGCGAACGCCTGCTGCAAGAGGCGCTCTTCGACCCGCAACCGCTCAGCGAGGAGTGCAACCGTCCTCATGATCACTCGCCCCAGTCCTCTTCCTCGGCCGGCGCCAAGCCGAGTTCGAGCGGGTCGACCGAGAGAACTTCGAGATCAACGCCGCATTCCGGGCAAGAGACGATCTCCCCGACCTCGACGTCCTTGAGTCCGAGATCCGCACCGCACTCTGGGCACATGATTCGACACTCCCTCCTACTCCTGTACGACTCGCAAAACGAATCGGCGGTGAGCTTGTGGGCTCACCGCCGCTCCGGCTCGACGCTCGCGTGTCAGGTCAACATGACCATCCGCAGGCGCTTCCGGTTGCGGCAGGAGCCCCCAGGTGCCTGGGGGCGGGGATAGGTGCGGGGATCACCATCGCGGGCACAACAACGCGCCGGCCGAGCGGCTGACTTTGCGGTATCCGTTTGGCCTGTCGCGTTCGCTGTCCCATCGCCCCGCTCACTCACCGCACCGGAGCACTCATCGGCCACTCTACCACAACCAGGGGCAGCTGACAAGGGCTCCCGCACCCAGAAGGTCGCTCCATTGGTGAAGGCCTTTGCACGCGAGCGCAGGGCGGGACACGAATCCACAGATGTATGCCGTGCCGGGATTCTTAACCTGCCTCAGGGATCGGTCTTGACGTCCATGCTCCTCGTCCTGTAGTGTGCGGATTACAAGGGAAGCCGGACCACCATGTCGGGCAACGCGATTGGAGGGAAAGTATGCACAAGGGTCACTCGCTCACCCGACGCGATCTCCTCCGCCGTGGGGCGATCCTCGTTGGAAGCACCACCGTCTTTTCCGGCCTCCTCGCCTCGTGCCGAGGTGCTTCACCAGAAGCATCCCCAACAGCAGCTCCAGCACCTGCCACGCAGGCAACACCCACGCCGATGACCATGGCTACTCCAGCCGCTTCCCCGACGCCAGCAGCTACCGCGAAGCGAGGGGGAACGCTGCGGGTCGCTATCATCGGCGAACCGCCGGCACTCGACCCGCAGTTCACCACTGCGACAATTACGGCGAACATTACCTGGCACATGTTCGAGCCCCTGTTTCATCGGGACAAGAAATTCTCTCCGAAGCCTCTCCTCGCTGAATCGTATGAATTCACGGAGAACAACAAGGTTTTGACGATCAAACTCCGACCGAATGTGAAGTTCCATGATGGACGGCCACTCACTGCGGACGATGCGATCGCCTCGCTCCTTCGGTACTCCAAACTCTCGGGGCGCGGGCGCAATCTCTTCACCCGTGTCGCCAATCTTGACAAGATAGACACGCACACGATTCGTTTCGAGTTCAAAGAGCCAACCGGTATCGCGCTGATTTACTTAGCCCAGGTCGATTCCTTCATCATGCCGAAGGATCTTGCTGAAGCCTACCCGGACAAGGGTTTGGAGCAATTCATCGGAACGGGGCCGTTCAAGTTCAAGGAACGCTTGCCGGACCGCTACATCGCGCTCGTCCGCAACGAGGACTATACGCCTCTCGAGGGCGGCCCTGATGGATATGGTGGCACGAAGATTCCCTATTTCGATGAAATCCGGTTCATCCCGGTTCCCGAGCAGGCCGTTCGAGGTGACGGACTCGTCACCGGCGAGTTCGATTTTGCCGAACAGCTCAGCCTCGACAACTTTGATGCCTTCAAGGCAGAACCGAACCTGTCGCTCCAGGTCACGTTACCCTACTATTTCTACGGAGCACATTTCAACAAATCCAAAGAAAGCATCATGTCCAATCCGAAGTTGCGCCACGCACTTCTCGCAGCGGTCGATGTCGAGCCGGTGGCCCGAGCGGGATTCTCGCGTCCCGAGTTCTATCGTCTCTACTCTAGTCAGTCGGCGCCGGAAACTCCCTGGCATACCGACGGCGGAGCGGAGTATTACAACCAGCGCAATCCCGAGAAGGCAAAGCAGCTGCTCGCCGAAGCAGGATATGACGGTCGTCCGATTCGTTGGCTGTCGACGAAGGAGTACTCATACAACTACAACATGGCTCTCGTCTTGAAGCAGCAGTTGGAAGCGATCGGTGTGACGATCGATTTGCAAGTCATGGACTGGGCGACGCTCGTCAAGACCCGCAGCCAGCGCGATGCCTGGGATATCTTCATCACCGGTCACGAGTCGTACCAGCATCCAGTTCTCCAACCCTACATGAACCCGACCTGGCCTGGTTTTTGGGAAAATGCGCAGCGGGATCAGTTGGTCCAGCAGCTCATGGGAGAGACGGACGAGGCTCGGATCAAAGAACTGGCCCGCGAACTCGACCGCGTTTGGTGGGAAGATGCGGTGATGATCAAGGTCTGCGAAGGAGCGACGCTCCGGGGATATACGAAAAAATTGCAGGGGTACGCAAATCTGCCGGATTGGTTCTTCTGGAACTGCTGGTTCGCTTGACGGTGTCCAATGAGCACCAGTCTACTGACGAAGTAGTGAGCCGAGCGAGGGTACTCGATGACGGCCTATATCGTGCGGCGACTTCTCCTCGCCATCCCAGTCATGGTACTCGTGGCGACAGCCACGTTTCTCTTGTTGCACATGACGCCGGGCGATCCCGTCGCTGTCTTGCTCGGCCCGGACGCGACGACAGAACAGATCGCCGAGTTGCGAGGTGAGCTCGGCTTGAACGATCCCATTTACGTCCAGTATGGTCGCTGGGTGGCAGGAGCGCTGCGCGGAGACCTCGGCCAAAGCATCTTCCTCAATAAGCCAGTCACGACAGCCATTTTCGAGCGCCTGGCACCGACGGCCCAGCTCAGTATCCTCGCCTCGCTCGTGGCCATCGTCATCGGCCTCTCGCTCGGCATCCTGTCAGCCGTTCGCCACGGCACAGCGCTCGATCTCGGCGCGATGCTCATCGCCATGATCGGAATTTCGATGCCCACATTCTGGTTGGGCCTCAACCTCATTTTCATCTTCGCTGTTTCGTTCCGACTGCTTCCACCACAGGGGTATCAACCACTTCACGAGGGGCTCTGGGACAATCTGAGCCGCATGATTCTGCCAGCGATCACTCTCGGCGCTGGGCAGGGGGCTTTTCTCGCTCGGATTACCCGCTCGGTCGTGCTCGAAGCGCTCCGAGAGGACTACGTTCGTACCGCCCGGGCCAAAGGTCTCAGTGAACGGCGAGTCCTTTTTGGACACGTGCTGCGAAATGGCCTGATCCCGATCACGACAGTCATCGGTCTCACGTTCGCTATCCTGATGGGTGGAGCAGTGGTAACAGAACAGGTGTTCAATATTCCGGGCATCGGGCGCCTCCTCATCCAGGCAGTCCTGAGACGCGACTTTCCTCTCATTCAGGGCATCGTTTTATTCATCGCATTCCTTTATGTCCTGATCAATCTCGTGATCGACATTCTCTATGCCTTTCTCGATCCGCGTATCCGGTACGCTGAGTGAGGAGGCGAACTCGCGTGACCACAACAGCGTCGACACCGAGAATCGTGGGAGAAGCATTCCGCGCCCGCCGGTCACCAGCACGCCGACTCGTCATGCTGATCCGGCGGTATCCTGGTGGAGTTTTCGGTATCTCGCTACTCGCCGTGGTCCTCTTCGTCGCCCTTTTCGCCGGCCAATTGACCGACAAGAGCCCCTTGAGCGTCGATCCGATCAATCGTTTGAGTCCGCCCATGCCAGGGCACCCCTTCGGAACCGACAACTTCGGCCGAGACGTCTATGCCCGTACGCTCTATGGAGCACGCACGTCGCTGCTCGCTGGCTTCGGTGTCGCGATCGTCGCTTTGCTGGGTGGAATCGTGTTTGGATTACTCGCAGGGTACTATCGACGGCTGGACACTGTTCTCATGCGCATCATGGACGCGGTGATGGCCTTCCCGGGCATCATCCTGGCGATCGGTATCGTCGCGGCACGCGGTCCCAGTCTCACGAACGTCATTATCGCGCTCGGTTTCATCTTCATCCCCCGGGTGGCACGCGTCGTCCGCAGTATCGTCCTCGCTGTTCGGGAGTATCAATTTGTCGAAGCTGCCCGTACCCTCGGTGCAAGCGACGTACGCATTTTGCTCCGTCACGTTCTTCCCAATGCGTGGTCAGTGGTCGCTATCCAGGGAACGTTCATTTTCGCTGAGGGCGTGCTCGGCGAAGCGACGCTCAGCTTTTTGGGCGTCGGGCCTCCACCGGAGTTTCCGAGTTGGGGAAATATCCTCGGAGAAGCTCGGCTGTACATCCGCGAGGCACCCTGGCTCATGTTCCTGCCCGGCCTCGCCCTCACACTGACCGTTTTGTCGCTGAATCTCATCGGTGATGCGGTTCGTGATGCTCTCGATCCGAGAAGTCGCCGGCGCGTGGCATAACCGTCATTGATCAACGGTGTCGATTACCGCCAATCGTCTCTGCCGAGCGCAGGCCGAGTTTCCGCATGCACTGTTGCCTTCCTTCTTCATTTACTGTTTTGCTATGCTTGGTAAGCAGGGGAGGTAAGACCATGCGCCACACTACCATCGCGCTCGACCGGCCCTCCACACGCGATCAACTCCTCACCTTGCTCAAGAAGAGCGAAGGGTTGACTGCCGACCAGCTCGCACGCCGACTCGGGATCACTTCCATGGCCGTGCGCAAGCATCTCACCGCGTTGGAACGCGACGGCCTCATCACCACGTCGCTCCAGCGCCGCAAGATCGGTCGCCCAGCTCGCCTCTACCGCCTGAGCGAACGTGCTGACGCCCTCTTCCCCCAGCATTACGACACCATGCTGAGCGACGTTCTCCACGATCTCGAGACGCTCGACGGACCAGAGAAGGTCGAACTGGTCCTGCACCGCCGGGTGCAACGGCTCGGCGAGCAACTCGCCGAACGGCTCGAGCAGGCTCCCACATTGCGCGATCGCGTCCGGTACCTGGCCGAAACGCTCGATGCCCTCGGCTACTACACGAGTTGGGAACAGCTGGACGGCGAGACATTCCGTCTCTGTCAGTACCACTGTCCGATCCGGCGCGTCGCCGCTGAGTTTCCGGCAACCTGCGAGGCGGAAGCGGAGTTGTACCGCATCTTGCTCCGAGCTCAGGTGGAACGCCAGTGTCACTTGGCGACTGGTGACGCCTGTTGCTCCTACCTGATCCGCGCATCGGAGATCGCTGCTGCGCGGTGAACGATCAGCGCAGCGATCCTAGCAAGAGCCCGATCAACGCGAGACTCCCCGCGAGTGCTGCACAGGTGAGGAGACCGAACAGGACGCCGAGCACCGCTGCTCGTCGGATGCTGGCCGAGCGCCTCGGCTCCACGGGAATCTTCTGCCCTGTCATGGTTTCCCGAAACCCAATCGGGCACTGTTGCCCAGGATGAAGACGTCCGGCACGACTTGTGCCGTCGCCGCGAGCGTCGGCGGTAGGAGACCGAACGCTGCCAGGCTCAAGCCGACCAGATTATAGAGTGCCGTTCCGGCCAGATTCACCCACGCAGTCCGCAGAGCTCGCCGAGCAGCACGGATCGTCTCGGAAATGAGTGCCCAGTCCTCGCGCAAGAGCACCACATCCGCTGTCTCAGCCGCCAAGGCCGTACCCAGCTGTCCCATCGCGATCCCGACATCGGCCTGGGCCAGAGCTGGCGCATCGTTGATGCCGTCGCCGACCATCACCACCACATGCCCCTGCGCCTGGTACGCCGCGACGATCGCCAGCTTGTCTTCGGGTAGGAGGCGAGCCCGCCAGCTGATCCCGAGCGGCCGAGCCAACGCTTCCGCTGCTCGCTCATGATCGCCCGTGAGGATTTCGATGGTCCGGAATCCCAAGCGACGCAGCTCAGCGACCTCCTCAGCGATCCCTGGTCGGAGTTCGTCGGCGAACGCGATGATCCCGATCACTTCCTCGTCGCGCTGGACAATGACGACTGTCTTCCCTGCTTCCTGAAACGCAGCGATCTCCGGCACCGCAGCCTCGCCCGGGAGCGATGCCCGCACCTGGATCGTCCGACCAGCCACCCGCGCGCGAACCCCGAGGCCTGGATCGACCACCGACCACTCGGGCCGCACCAGAGCGACTCCCCGCTCGCGCGCAGCGATGCGCAGGGCTTCGGCGAGTGGATGCGTCGCAGCGTGTTCAGCTGCCGCTGCCACGCTCAAGAGTTCTTCCACCGAGCAACGACCGGCCACCGGCACCACGTCGGTCACCATCGGGCGACCGAGCGTGAGCGTGCCGGTCTTGTCCAGGAGCAGGACATCAGCACGGGCGAGTCGCTCGAGAATCGCCCCACCCTTGATCAGAACACCGCGACGGGCCGCTCGACCGATCGTCGCCACGAACGCCATCGGCGTCGCCAGCGCGAACGCACAGGAGCATGACACGACGAGCACAGCAGCGACCGCCAACGCGTCCCGGCGTAGGATCAGGGTCAGCAGGGCGACTGCGACCACGACCGGGAGGTACCAGCCGGAGAAGCGGTCGGCCACTCGTTGCAATCGCCCAGCCTGTCCCTCCGCTGCCTCGACGAGTCGGACGATCCGGGCGAAGGTCGAGCCGGCTGCTTCCGCGGTCGCGCGGATCCGCAGCGATCCCGAGCGCACGACCGTAGCTGCATAAACTGGGTCGCCCGAGGCGACCGCACGGGGCAGCGGTTCTCCGGTCAGCGCCGCCTCATCGACCAGCGCTGTCCCCTCCAGCACGGTCCCGTCGACCGGAATCGCTTCACCGGTGCGGACGAGCACGATCTCCCCTCGTGCGACGCTTCCGGCAGGCACCTCGAGCTCGTTTCCATCCCGCTCCACTCGTGCCAGTTGCGGCGCGAGTGCCGCGAGTTCTCGAAGGGCACGGCCAGCCTGCCGACCCGTCACGTCTTCGAGTGCCGAACCGAGACGCATGAACAGAACGACGATGGCAGCGGCGGCCCACGCCCCGACCACCATCGCAGCGAGCGCACCGATGGTCATCAAGGTATGGGCAGTGATGCGCCGCTGCCAGCTCGCACGCGCCACGTCCCGGACAACTGGCCAGCCGCCGATCGCGATCCCGAGTAGCCAGATCGGCCAAGGAATCGCCTGGTTGGCGCGCTCCACCAGCCCCACCAGCTCGGCCACGACGACTCCCAGCACGACCGCGACTGCGACACCGCTCAGCACCGCGACTCGACGCCATGCCCACTGCGTGTCCTCCGCCGGCTCGCTGCCGACGGTGTAGCCGGCGCGAGCCAGCGCACGCTCGATCGCGACCCGGTCGACGCGCGTGGGATCGAGCACGACAGCGACCTTGCGGGCGACTGGGAAACCCTCGACATCGAGGACACCGGGCACCGTCCGGAGCGCCTGCTCGACGTGCTGCGCGCACTCCGCGCAATCCAGCTCCGCCACAGGGAGAATGAGGGTCGTCCAGCGCTTCTGTTCGTCAGCGGAGCGCACCGACTCGACCATCGCCGACCTCCAGACGCTCTTCGCCCCGATCATGACGAGGGCAGGCAGCGACTCCGGTCGCGCTCTCCGCGAGCACCCGTTCCGCCAGTTCCAAGAGCACAGCCACGCGCTGGTCGCTCAAGCTGTAGCGGACACGCTGCCCGTCTCGCTGGCGCACGACCAATCCGCAGTCCCGCAAGCAGCGGAGATGATTGGAGACGTTGGAGAGCCCCTGACCAGTCGAGACAGCGATTTCCCCCACCGTCGCCGGTGCCGAACGGAGCACTTCGAGGATGGCCAGACGGCTCGGATCAGCGAATCCGCGAAAGAGTTTGGCCTTGATTTCCAACTGCCTCCGGTCGTCCATACGTTCTCCAGCATTTCAGCAATGACTGAATTTCAGCATACCTGATCGCCCGAGTGCGAGGCAACGATCGCCGTGACGAGTCACCGCGCGTGTCACGCTGAACGAAATCTGCCGAAAGCGGCATCGAGGAATCGCGCCCGGCGGAGCGCCACCGCCATCGGCTCGGTATGCGCGACCTTGGGCTGGCGTGTACCGCGCGGGGCAGTGCGGGCCAGAGAGAGCCAGAGAGCGGTGTCGACGGCAGCTGAAGTGCGCTGCCGGCTCACCACGGAGGCTGGATGCGTGTCTCCAAGGGCAACGCCGGTTGAGGCCGGTTCGAGCAGGGTGCGTGTAGCGACGACCACCCCAACCGCTGGCGCGCCGGATCACTGCCCGGGACCACCTTCTCCTCTCGAGGGGCCACACGACCCAAATCGTCCCTAGGAACTGACCCTGCACAGCGGTAGCCATGACGAGGTCGCGGGCGACGCAGTGGCGACGCGCCGGAAGGGCTCGGGAAATGCAGCCACACGGGCAGCTCCAGCAGGTGCGTCAGAGGGCGTCGGCGATCTGCTTTAATCGATAGACGAAGCGAACGGGACGGCAGAGTGGCAGGAGCACAGAACGATGCCAGAAACGATCGGCGTCTTCGTCGCCTGGCCCTACGCCAACGGTGATCTCCATCTCGGCCATGTCGCCGGTGTCTACATTCCCGCCGATACCTTCGCCCGCTATCACCGTTTGCGCGGCAACCGCGTTCTCATGGTGAGCGGGAGCGACGCGCACGGGACGCCGATCACGGTGGCCGCCGAGCGCGAAGGCGTGACACCAGAAGATATCTTCAAGCGATACCACCGGCGCTTTTTGGAGACCTATCAGCAACTAGGGATCTCCTTCGATCTCTTTACTCACACTCATACAGCGAATCATTTCCGTGTCGCACAAGATATTTTCCGCACCCTGTACGAGAAGGGATACATCTTCACACAGACACAAATCCAGCTCTACTGTGAGCACGATCGACGGTTCTTGCCCGATCGGTACGTCGAAGGTACCTGCCCGCATTGCGGGTACCCCAATGCGCGCGGCGACCAGTGCGACAATTGCGGTCGAACGCTCGATGCGATCGACTTGATCGATCCACGCTGTCGGCTCTGCGGGCAGCGACCCGTTCCGCGCGAAACCGAGCATTTCTTTTTCGATCTCCCCGCTTTCACCGACCGCCTGCTCGCCTATTTGGAACGCCAGACGCACTGGCGGCCCAATGTCCAGCACTTCGTCCGCAACTTCATCCAAGATGGCCTCAAACCGCGCCCCGTCTCGCGCGACTTGGACTGGGGGATCCCGCTTCCCATTCCCGGCTACGAGCACAAGGTCATGTACGTCTGGTTCGAGGCTGTCATCGGCTACCTCTCGGCGAGCATCGAGTGGTCGCTCGCCGAGGGCCAACCGGAGGCCTGGCAGGCTTGGTGGCGGGATCCGAGGGCGCGCGGCTATTACTTCATCGGCAAGGACAACATTCCCTTCCACGCGATCATCTGGCCAGCCGAGCTCATGGGTTACGACGAATCGCTCAATCTCCCCTACGATATCCCGGCGAACGAGTTCCTCAATTTGGAGGGCCAGCAGTTCTCGACGAGCCGCAACTGGGCCATCTGGGTGCCCGACTTCCTCTCGCGCTATGCCCCCGATCCCTTGCGCGACTACCTCACCAGCATCGCTCCAGAGACGCGCGACAGCGAGTTCACCTGGCAAGGTTTCGTCGAGCGCAACAACAACGAACTCTTGGCTACTTGGGGTAATCTCGTCCATCGCATCCTGACCTTCGTCCAGGCCCGCTTCGAGGGACGCGTGCCGGAACCCGGCGAACTCGATGGCCGTGACCATCTCCTGCTCGACCAGATCGCTGCCGGATTCCAGCGGATCGGTGACCTCTATGCGCGCGTCGAACTGAAAGCGGCCCAGCGCGAAGCGATGGCGCTCGCCCGCGAGGTCAATCGGTATCTCGACGAGAAAGCGCCCTGGTTCCAGATCCGCGAAGATCGCGGAGCGGCGGCCACCACCCTCTTCGTCGCGCTGCGCGCCATCGACTCGCTCAAGCTGCTGCTCGCTCCCATCCTTCCGTTCACGAGCGAGCAGCTACACCGCCTGCTCGGCTACCGCGACCGGCTGTTCGGTGACATCGTGATCGAGCCAGGGCCGGAGACTGGCGGACACGAGGTCTTGCGCTACCGGCCAGCCGCGAGCGAGGGACGAGATCGCTGGGCACCGAGCGAGCTGGAGGCCGGGCGCCTCCTGCCTGCCCCGCACCCGCTCTACCAAAAGCTCGAGGAGAGTGTGATCGAGGAAGAACGACAGCGGCTCTTGGCACAGTCACGCTGAGTCGGTTCGTCGCGGGAAGCTCCAGCGGCTCCGCCACGAGGCTTCCCTTCCGGCCTGCTGTTTCCACCTCTGCGCTGTCGGCAAGAGCCGGCGCGGAAGCGCTCACCCGCCACGACACTCGCCTGACCAGCCGTGGCGTACCGACACGCTCGCCGAGCGTCCGCTTTCCGGTCGTGGGAGAACCAGCCGAACGAGGAGAACGCTACCCGCCCTCGAGCCGTGTCCCGCCGTCGGTCGGCGATCCGCTACAGCAGGCGACCGGCAACACGCTGGCTCGCTCGTTAGCCAAGGCGGGCCAACTCCTGATACCGGCGATAGCCAGCATAAACGCGTTGGACGTACTCAGCCGTTTCCCGGTACGGAATCCAAGCAACGAAGAGATCGGGGTCACTGGTGGGTCGTTCAGCGAGCCACTGTTGGACGGCTCCCGGCCCTGCGTTGTAGCTCGCGAGGGCGAGAACGAGGTCCCCGTGGAATTGGCGCAAGCGCTGGGCGAGCTCCGCCGCCCCGAGCACGATACTCGTCTCCGGGCGGAAGGCATCCGCTGGATCCCAGTTGGGGAAGCCCAGTTGCCGGGCGAGGGCTGTTCCCGTCTCCGGCATGACTTGCGTCAGTCCGCGGGCACCAGCCGGCGAGACAGCAGTCGGCTCGAATCCGCTCTCCTGCCGGATCAGCGCGGCGAGCAGCAATGGATCGATGCCAAATCGCTCGCTCGCCACAACGAGCACTTCCGGATAGGGTATCGGCGCCAGGAAGCGATCCCGCACCCGCGCGGGCACTCGTTCGTCGGTCGCCAGGTCTCCTCCGATGCGATAGGCGTACGCTGCCTCACCACGCTCCAGGAGAAGCCATCCGAAGACGGCGAGCGACACCGGCCGATCCCGCAACGCTGCCCGCGCAGCATCGACTTCCCAGCCAGCAGCCTCACGCTGGCCGGCATCGAGGAGCAAGAGTGCCCGGCGGGCTGCACCGATTTTGTCGATTTCCTCCTCAGCCGCAGCGAGATCTTCTCCTCTGCTGGCCAGCCAAGCGAGAACCGAATCGACCTCCGAGTCGAACGAGAGTGGTCCGACCGGCTGCTGCAGGGTCGTCGTGCGGCCGGACAAAAAATCCGCGGCCCGCTGTCCCCAGAAGCTATCAGGATCACGTTGAGAGGCGCGGGACCACCATTCGCGTGCTTCGGCGGACTCGCCGCTCGCTGCCAGTGCCTTGCCGTACCAGTAGGCCGCGCGAGGATCACCCACCTCGGCATCCGCTCGCCAGCGATCGCGGGCCTCGTCATGCGCGCCACGCGCAAAGGCGAGGAGACCGAGCCGGAAACGGGCCTCGCGCGCTGCCACCGTCCCTGGATACTGTGCCAGGACGCGGCGGTACAGCGCCTCCGCCGCCGGTTCGTTCCTCCACTCGAGGAGCGCCCCAGCGGTCACCAGGGCATCCGGCGTTCGTGCGTCTTGCGGGTAGCGATCCGCCATCGCGGCGAGTTCTTCGATGCCTGCGGCGAGATCGCCTGCCCGCACCCGGGCGATCGCCCGTTGGTACCAGGCCTCGGCCCGCGTCGGATCGCTCGCCAGGAGAGCAGTGAAGGCGGCTACCGCCTCCCGGTACCGTCCCGCGGAGAAAAAGATCGCAGCCTGTCGCTCGATCGGCACCGCATCTGCCGCCCCGAGCGCAGCCAGTTCGTCGAACGCCTGCGCGGCAGCCGGACTGGTCGGTGCTTCGTCGATCGCCCGTGCGAAGTCGGCTCGCGCGGCTGCCGTCTCCCCGAGCTGTCGCTGGACACGACCGCGCTGGAGCAGAAGCGAAGCGCGATAACTGGGGATCGTCGCCAGTTCGAGCAGGCGATCGAGCGTCGCGGCGAGCGCTGGAAGATCGCCGCGCTGTTCTGCCCGGGCCCGCCGCCATTCCAGGGCGGCTACCGCGAGCCGCCGGAGCGGCGCCGTCGCCACGATCTGCTCGACCAACGCCTCCGCCTCGTGCGCTCGACCGGCCTGCACGAGCGGATCGAGCGCACGATACTCGAGATAGGGCGCGATTTCGGGCAACAACGCGCGTGCAGCCAGGAACTCCTCCGCCGCTTGGCCAGGTTGCCCGCGCGCCTGGAGCGCCTCACCGGCGATCACGAGTGCCAACCCCGTCTCCCGCGTCGCGGAAGCCTGCCGTGCCACCGTCGCAGCGAGTTCCAATGCTGCCGCAGCATCGCCAGCAGCGAGCATCGCGCGGGCCAAAAGCAAGCGCGCTCGGATCCGCAACGTCGGATCGCTCGCCCCCAAGGCAGGCGCGACGACTCGAGCAGCCCGTGCCGGCGATCCAGCCGCCAACAGTCGCTCCGCTCGGAGGAGCGCCTCGGTTGGATCGTCCGGGGTCGGCAGCGTGTCGCTCCCACCCGGTTCGGCGCCGTTCTCCGTCCGCTGCTCGCTGGCCGGCAGGCCCGAGGAGTGCTCGCCCGCCACTGGTGCGGTAGCCGGCGCACTGGGATCTGCCCGAGTGCGGAGGCGATCTGCGTACTCGCCCGAGCGTGGGGCGAGAGCGAAGACGACGAGCACGGCGAGCGCGAGCAGCCCAGTGTGCATCAGTCCGCGGCGTATCCCGCCCATGCATGTTCTCCACCCTGTTCAGCGAGGCCCTGGTTTCAGGATAGACGGAAACGCTTCGGCAGACACGACATCGACCGCGCCCGTTTACCTTCCGGTTACCGCACACGTGCCATGCTCGACGGAGGAAAGGAGGTAGCGCATGCACGGCTGGTTCCATGGGCCAGGGCGTTTTCCAGCCCGCGAGTTCACCGACTGGATGTGGATCGGATTCATCCAAGCGCTCGTCTGGTTGCTCGTCGTCGCTGCCGCAATTCTCCTGGTTGCGTGGCTGCTCCGGAGAATCAGCCGCGAGCAGGCTCCAGTAGCCAGCAACCGGGGGCGTGCCATCCTGGACGAGCGTTACGCGCGTGGCGAGCTGACGCGCGAGGAGTACCTGGCGATGCGCCGCGATCTCGAAGGGAGTTCCTGAACGCGGTCGATCGCAGGGCGAGCGGCCGAGAGACGCCGCCAGCGGAAACTTTTGGAACGATCAGCGAACCGCGGGATCCGCGTCAGGCGCTCGTCGCTCGAGCGCCACGAAGGAGAATACACCCCTGGGGTAGAATGCGTTTCGAACGGAAGGAGAGTCGCCATGATGCCGTGCCCAGGCTGTGGCCCTTGGGGTGGAATGTGGGGTTGGGGCGCCTGGTGGTGGGGGCTCGTCATGCTCCTGTTCTGGATCCTCATTCTTGTTGGCCTCGTTCTCCTCATCATTTGGCTGATCCGCCAGTTCACGCAGACTGGTGGAGCAGGCAATAGGAGCGGAACGAGCCGCGCGCTGGAGATCCTCCAGGAGCGCTACGCTCGGGGAGAGATTACCCGCGAGCAATACGAAGCGATGCGTCGGGATCTCCTGGGGGAAAGCTCATCGTGAGTCGCGCGCTTCTGGTCAGTGGGATCACGCTCCTGCTCGTCGGCTTCGCTGGCCTGGGTATCGCGAGCGCCTTCCTGAGTCGACCGCCCAGTTCGGACCCTGCGGTCATCCGCGGCCAGTGGATCTTTTTGACCGGCACTGACCCTGATACCGGTCTGCCGATCCCATCCAGGGGCGGACCGACGATGCTGATGGCCTGCGCCGATTGCCACGGTCCGGATGGACGCGGGCTGCGGACGCCGATGTTCGTCAGTCCGGATATCCGCTACCGGAATCTGACCGATCCCGCCGGCATGGTCGAGCCTGACGGCACCCGCGGTCCACGGTACCGGTCCGAGGAGGAGATCCGACGCGCGATCGTGGACGGCATCGGCCCAGATGGTGAGCCTCTCGCCTGGCCGATGCCTCGCTGGCACCTGACCGACCAGCAATTCGCTGATCTCCTCGCTTATCTGAAGGCGCTCCCGTGAATGGCGATAGGGCGACCGGGGTACTCTCCCGTTGAACTGCTACAATCGCTGCCGACGGTGCGCCGTGGAGCCAGCGATGACGGTCGATATCAGTCTGGTGATTCCCGCCTACAACGAGGAGCAGCGATTGCCACGCTCGCTCGAGGTCATCGCCGCCTACTTGAGGAGGCAGCCCTGGAACTGGGAAGTCATCGTCGCCGACGACGGCAGCGAGGACACCACGCCCGATATCGTCCGCGCGTGGAGCGCGCGCGATCCCCGCTTCGTCCTGCTCCGCCTGCCGCACCGGGGGAAAGCCGCTGCCGTGCGGAGCGGTGTCCTTGCGGCCCACGGCCGGTTCATCCTTTTCACGGATGCCGACCTTTCGACTCCTATCGAGTACGTCGAGCCAGCGCTTGCCTTGCTCCGCGAGGGTTGGGATGTCGTCATCGGGTCGCGCGAGGGGGCAGCAGCCCGGCGGATCGGTGAACCCTGGCACCGTCACGCCATGGGTCGGGTGTACAATTGGCTAGTGCAGTTGCTGCTCCTCCCGGGTATCGAGGATACCCAGTGCGGTTTCAAGGGGTTCCGGCGCGAAGTCGCGCACGATCTCTTCCTACGGACGCACCTCTACCGCAATGGTCAGCGCCCGATCCGCGGACCACGCGTCACCGGCTTCGACGTCGAAGTGCTCTATATCGCTCGCCGGCGAGGCTACCGGTTGGCCGTGCTGCCTGTCACCTGGCGACACGTCGAGGGCTCCAAAGTCCGCCCTGCTGTCGATTCCCTCCTCATGTTGCGTGACGTCCTCGCGGTCCGCTGGAACGCCTGGCGGGGCGCCTACGACGGCGAAATGGCTCCCGCCCAGGAACGGCTCCCCGGTGATTGAACCCAGCATCGCCACTCGACATCCGGAGGATCGGCCATGACGACGCTCTACGCGCTCACCGGAAACGATGTCGTCCTCCTGCTCGAGTCGCCCCGCGGCTGGCGAGCCGAGGCGCTCCTGCGCGAGGTCGGTGCTCAATGCATCGCGCTCGACCCACACGATCCAGATCGGATAGTCATCGGCACCTTCGATCGCGGGCTCTTCCTGAGCGAGGACGCTGGACGTTCATGGCGACAGGCGAGCGGACTTCCGGCGCAGCGCATCCTCTCGGTCGCGATCAGCCCTTCGCACGTCGTCGGCGGACGCGGGGTCATCTTTGCCGGAGCCGAGCCGAGCGCACTCTACTGGAGCGAGGACAACGGGTCGTCCTGGCAGGAAGCGCGCAGCCTGCGCGAGCTGCCCAGCGCTCCCAGTTGGTCGTTTCCACCACGCCCCTGGACCTCGCACGTGAGGGCGATCGCCGTCTCACCGCGTGACCCGAACCTGATCCTCGTCGGCATCGAACTCGGCGGCGTCCTCCGCAGTACCGACGGTGGAGTCACGTGGGCCGATCAACGCCCAGGGTGCTACCTGGACTGCCACGCGCTGCTGCTGCACCCGGCAGCACCGAACCTGGTCTACGAAGCGGCTGGCGGTGGAGTGGCGGTCAGCCGCGACGCCGGAGACACCTGGCACGCCGAGGACGAGGGAATCGACCGTCGTTACGTGTGGGCACTCGCCTCTCCACCGGACGATCCAGCCCTCTGGTTCGTTTCCGCCGCTCCCGGACCGCGCGAGGCGCACGGGCCGGGACCACACCGGGATGCGATCCCGATACGAGCGGGGGAAGCGAACGCCCGCATCTACCGGCGAGTTGCCGACGAACCCTGGCGACCGGTCGAAGGTCTGCCGGATCCGCTCCCGTCGATGCCGTATGCGCTGCTCATCCCACCCGGCGAACCACGAACACTCTACATCGGCTTCCGAGATGGCCGTCTATGGCGCGGTCGCGAATTGGGATCGATCTGGGAAGAACTGCCTGTTCGACTCGATTCCGTCGTGGTGCTCACCGCTGCGTTCGCGTGAGCGCCAGCACCATGCGATGAGTCTAGTCCAGCCAGGCATCACGGCGTCGCGGATCGCTGGCGTGTCCAGCCGAGACGGAACAACCAGGCCAGCACGACCAAGTTGAAAAGCGAGAGCAGCCACAGGCCGAGCGCGAAACGGTACGGCTCTCCGGCGCTGAGTTGCCCGATCGCGGTGCCGAAGATGCTCGCCAGCACCGTGCTCCCAAAGCCGACGAGGCTGCTCGCGAATCCGGCGATCCGGCCGAGCGACTCGAGCGCCGCGCTGTTGGCGTTCGGGAAGATCAAGGCGATCGCGAAAAACATGAGCACCACACCTGCCCAGAAAGAGAGGAACTGCGGCGTCGCGGCACTGGTCACGACGAGCGCGGTGGTCGCCAGTGCGAGGAGCACGAGCGCCGCCGGTAGAACGCGTCGGAGTCCGAGCCGTGTGATGAGCCAGCCGTTGGTGAGCGTCCCCACCACCTGCGCGAGACCACCAGCCGCGAAGGCGAGAGCGAACGCCTCGTTCGAGAATCCGAAGTACCCCTTGACCAGCTGCGGGGCACTGGCCAGATAGGCCTGCAGCACACCATAGCTGGCGCCCAGGATGAGTGTGAAGGCGATGCTCGGTTTCGCTGTCCAAAAAGCGCGTGCCGCACGCCAGAGATGATCGGGATTCTGACGCGCGCGACGACTCGGCGGCAACGTTTCCGGCACGCGCAGGAGCACCCACCCGAGCACACACACGGCGAGCACCGCCAGGAAGGCGAAGGGAGCACGCCATCCCCACCGCAAGAGCAGGACGCCGAGCGAAGGAGCGAACAGCGGAGCCGCTAAGAGCACCATGAAGGCGAAGGAGAGAATCCGCGCCATCGCCTCTCCGCGAAACGCATCGCGGATCATCGCAGTTCCCGTCGCGCGCAGCCCGGAGGCGAAACATCCTTGAACGAAGCGCAAAGCGAGCAGCAGTCCGAAGGTCGGCGCGAACAGCATCGCGAGAACGGCTACCCCATAGCCACCAGCAGCGAGGAGCAAGGGGACACGACGCCCGATCTGGTCACTGAGCGGGCCGAAGAACAGCTGGCCGATCGCGAATCCCAGGAAGTAGACGTTCACGACCAGCTGGGCACGCGTCTCGTCGATCCGGAAGGCGAGCGCGATGTCTCGCAGGGCTGGGAGCATGATGTCGATGGCAAAGGCACTCATCGCCATGAGCAGACCGAGCACGGCTGTCAGTTCCCAGACCGGGAGTACCCGGCTGCGAGCCGTTTCGGTCGGAACCGTCGCTGATCGGCCATCTCCCATGATCACCCCCGTGCGCTGCCCGGGCGAGTATACGCCGCACAGCGACGCAGCAAGCCAACACACTTTAGCATGAAATCAATACAGCGCTCCATCCGTCGCGCGTCTGGCTCCTCGGTGGGCACGTTGCGGCTTCTGCGGTCGCGTCCGGTCGGTTCGTGTCCCGTCTGGCTCACCGGTAGGACGGAGAGCAGTTCACGGTGGCGGGCGGGCGCTTCTCGTCGACGCACGAAAACAGGACGAGTCGAGGGGCTGACCGCTGGTCACGATTCGGGCTCACGAGCCGTTTTCCCAGCCGCGGACACCTTCCCAGAAGATGCCTGCTGTGCGTCGTCCGCCCGAGCACCCGAGCGTGCCCTCTCGTCACGATTTCCCTCCCCCACGGGAACACCTGTGTTCCCGTCTGTTGACGACACTGGCAACAGGAGGTGGGCCCAACTCCTGGACGACAACCGGACGAGGAGGTGGAAGATGCGACGCTTCCTGAAGGTGCTCTTGATCGGAGCAGGCGGGTTCCTGGCGATCTGCGTGCTCATCGCCGTGTTGGTCTCGGGTGGCGGGGAAGGCGGGGGAACACCGACTCCTGCACAGGCGAGCGGGCAGGTCGTGACGACGGCTGCGGCACCAGCGACGAGTCCGGTCGCGTCGGGCGAGCGCGCCGCGACCGCGACGCCTGCGCCGCAGGCCACGCCGACCCTCCCGTGGGGTACGAGCAAAGAGGATGTCCACGCCACGCTGGCCGAAGGGCAGACGGCCGAACTCCGTGACGCCAAGATGGTTTATCGCCTCACCCTCGAGCGGATCGTCGATGGCGCAACGTCGACGAACTCCCTGCAGCGGCCCAAAGAGGGGAACCGGTATTATCTGTTGGTCATCGTCGTCGAGAACGCCGGTGACCGCTCGCAGTTCTTCTCGGCGAGCGACTTCCAGCTGCGCACGACGGCTGGCTTCGACTACGAGCCGGTCTTCGCCCCAGTCGGCTTCACTGAAGGGGAAGGGCTGTCCCAAGAGGTCGGTCCCGGTGGGAAGGCGCGCGGGATCGTGGTCTTCGAGCTACCGGAGGGGGAACAGCCGCTCTTCCTGAAGTTCGATCCCAATCCCTTCACCTCTGCAGAACTGTACTTCGACGCACCGAACGCGCTCGAACTCGTCCAGTCCGGCGCAGTGAGCCAGCCTGCCCCGGCCGCCCCGGAGGGAACCCCGGGCGATCAGGCAGGAAAGAGCTGGGGAACCAGCAAGAACGACCGACACGTTCCGCTGGCACCCGGTCAGAGCGGCGCCATCGCTGACGGGAAGCAGGTCTACCGGGTCACCATCGTCAACATCGTGGACGGCGCCACGTCCAGCAACATGTTCGTCCAGCCCAAGGAAGGGCAGAAGTTCTGGCTCGTCCAAGTCCTGTTCGAGAATGCCGGTACGAGTTCGATCAGTCTCTTCCCGACGAACTGGGCGCTGCGAACGCAGGACGGGTTCGACTACGAGGCCGAGATCATGGCGGCCGGCTTTGCGGAGGGCGAACTCCTCAGCGGAGAGGTCGGGCCGGGCGGGAAGGCGCAAGGGATCGTCGTCTTCCAGATCCCGCAGGACGCCGAGCCGCTCTTCCTCAAGTTCGACCCGAATCCGCTGACCAGCGCCGAGCTCTACTTCGATGCGCAATGAGTCGGTCAGGCGAGGGGTGAGCCGCTCGGCTCACCCCTCGCGCATCGAACTGGGATCGGAGGACACTCGTGCGGATCGCGGGACTCGTTTTCGGTCTGCTGGGCGGATTCCTCGGCGTGCTGGCCGGCCTGCTCGCGCTCGGCATCGGTGGATTGGGCGCGGCCTTCTCGGCTGAGGGCACAGGAATGATTCTCGGCGGCGGCCTGGGAGCTATCGTCGCCGCCGCAGTCGGTCTCGTCGGTGCAGTCCTTGTCCTGAGCCGTCCAGGTACCAGCGCGATTCTCCAGCTTCTGGCAGCATTGGCCGGCCTCATCGCCGTCTCGCTCTTCTGGATCCCGTCAGCACTGTTGTTCGCACTCGGCACGCTCGCAGCGGCACTCAGCCGGCGCGGGCGCGCGAGCCGCGAACCCCGCGACTGAGCGCGCTGTTAGTACACGACTGGCCCACGATCGGAGCAGAAAGGAAGGGAGACCATTGGCACGACGACGGCGCCCACTTCCACCGCACCAACTCTTCGTCACGCGGCGCAGCCGGACGCGACCGCGTCCGACCGAACGAGGCGAGCAGGAAGGACAGGAGCAGCGTCGACCGGAAACACCGAAGGGGGAACCGTGTTCCGAGCGCGCGGCGCGCCCGGCGAGCTCCCCGCCCCACGGACTGCTCGCCGCCGATCGACTCAGCTAACGCGCGGCCTCGGCAGTGCTCAGCTGCCCTGTCTCGCGGACACCGTAGTGGCGCAGGATGCCGCGCGCTTGCGCGAGCACCTGCTCGCGCAGCGAGTCTGGACGGATCACTGTCACGTCGACGCCATAGTTGAGCACCCAGCGGACGAAATCGGGGGTCACTGGTATGTGCACCCGGAACCGGATGCGCCCATCGGGCAATGGCTCGATCTCTTGGCTCGGATGCCATTCCTCTTCGGCGATCCAGGGGGCGGCGGTCTGCGAGAACTCGAGTTCCACTTCCTCGGGTGGAAGCTCGCTCGTTTGGAATACTCCCCAACTCTTGGTCAAGAACTCGCGCAGCGAGAAATCGGACCGGACGCGAAACGGTACGCGGGTATCTCGGACGTGCTCGATGCGGTCCACCTTGAAGGTGCGAACATCGGATCGCAAGTGACACCAGCCGACCATGTACCACGAGCGGCCGAAGGGAACGACGCAGTACGGATCGACGCGACGACTCACCGGCTGGTTCCCGCGCGAGGCTGTCCGGTACGTCATCTCCACCGTGTGCTGGAGCGCCATCGCTTCCAACAGCGCGAACAAGCGCTTCCGTCGCTGCTCGTCCAATCGACTCGGTCGGCGTGCCTGGAGCGCATGCCCCAAGAGCGTCCGCATCTTGTCCGGCAAGATCGCCCGGAGCCGCTCGAGCGCCGTGCTCAACTCTTGGGACGGGACGCCCGGGATCATGTGCCCAGCTTCTGCTGCCAAGAGGAGCGCCAGCGCTTGAGGGAGCTCGAGCTGGAGCGAGGGCAGACGTGGAACGGAGGCCAGGTAGTATCCGCCACCAGGAGCGCGCTCGACCACCAAGCCCAGGCGCTCGCGGAGGAACTGGAGATCCTTGCCGATCTGTCGCTCGCTCACCTGGTATCGCGCTGCCAGCTCCCGGCGGGTATACCGCTTCGGGGACTGCGCGAGCGTCACGAGAAGATCGACCAGTCGAGCGACTCGATCACCCTCGCCCAGGCGCTCGATAACTGCCGCTCCACTGCTCACCATGAGCCCACCCTTTCGGTCGATAGCTCCAGTATACGAGAAGCGGCTCGTGTTCGGAAAGGGCGACCGGTATCCTTGCCATCGGAGGTCGAGTGCGACTGGAGAACGCGACGGACCGAATGACCGAGATACTGGGAGCCATCGGCTGGAAACCACGCTGCGTGCCCATCCTCGGCCTGCCGGTCCACGACGTCACGCTCGCCGAAGCAGTCCAGCTCATCCGTGCTTGGAGCCGGGAAGGAAGCGACCTGCAGCAGGTGGTCACGCTCAATCCGGAGATGGTGATGGCCGCTCGCCGCGACCCGGCCTTTCGCACCGTTGTCGAACAGGCCGCGCTGGTGACAGCAGATGGGATCGGCCTGATCCTGGCGGCCCGCTGGCGCGGCACACCGTTGCGTGCGCGGGTGACCGGTGTCGACCTCGTCGAGGCGTTGGCCAGGACCGAGGTCCGCCTCTTCTTTCTGGGTGCAGCGCCCGGAGTCGCCGAGCGTGCGGCAGCCGTCCTGGCTCGCTCGGCTGGAGCGACCATCGTCGGTACCTGGGCTGGCTCGCCGCGTCCCGAAGATGCCCCCGAAGCGCTGGCTCGCATCGCGGCTGCTCGTCCGGACGTCCTCTGTGTCGCATACGGGGCACCGGCCCAGGACTGCTGGATCGCTCGGCACCGCGCGGAACTGAAGACTGCGGGCGTGCGGGTCGCCCTCGGCGTGGGCGGAACCTTCGACTACCTCGCCGGCATCGTCCCGCGTCCCCCACGCGTCGTTCGGCAACTCGGCTTGGAATGGTTGTATCGTTTGCTGCGGCAGCCGTGGCGGTGGCGACGGCAGCTGGCGTTGCCGCATTTCGCGGTCCTCGCCCTCGCCGATGGACTGGCGAGTCGGCTCGCCGGCAGGGAGAACGAAGAACCGGAGGTCAGACCGTGACCAGCGTGCTCGACGAGCGATCCTGTCCGCGTCACCCCGGCATCGCGACTCGTCTCCGCTGCAGCAAGTGCGGGACGCCGATCTGTCCCCGCTGCATGGTCGAAACTCCGGTCGGGTACCGTTGTCCAACCTGTGCTGGACTCTCTGCTGGCGCGTGGAGTGACCTACCTGGTTCGCTCCTCGTGCGGGCGGCGACAGCCGGGCTTCTGGTCGCCTTCGTCGTCGGTTGGCTCTGGAGTCGCATTCCGGAGTGGCAATTCTACCTGGCGCTCCTCCTCGGCTTCGGTGTCGCCGAAGCGATGGCCGCGGCGACCCGCTTGCGGCGTGGGCCGTCCCTCCAAGCACTGGGGATGGCTTGCGTCGCGGTCGGGCTCGTCATCTCGCGCTTCCTCCTGCTCGCCGAACTCGGCCCCGAGGCACCAGCTCTTCCGAGCCGATGGAGCGATCCCCGCTTCATCGCTGCCCTCCAGCTCCGCCCCATCCCTGACCTGCTGTTCGCCGCGCTCGCACTGCTCATCCCGTTCATCCGCTTCCGGGGAGCACGATGAGCGAACTACGCCGACGCCTGCTCCGCATCCTCGACGCGGTGACGACCAAACGCTTCCTGGTTGTCGGCGACTTGTATCTCGATCGGTACATCTTCGGCGAACCGACGCGCATCTCGCGGGAAGCACCGGTGCTCGTCCTCGAGGAACGGCAGATCGCGCATCGGCCTGGCGGCGGAGCAGCACCCGGACTCGCGTTGGTCGCCCTGGGTGCCAACGTCCAGCAAGCTGGCGTGATCGGTGACGATCCAGAAGGCGCGCTTTTGCGCCAGCTGCTCGTCGAGCAGGCCGTCGGGGTGGACAGCATCGTCGTCGATCCGACACGCCCGACGACCGTCAAGACCCGCGTCGTCGCCACCGGGCCGTACAACGTCCTCCCGCAGCAGTTGGTTCGCGTGGATCGTCAGGTGCGTCAGCCCCTCCGCCCGGCCGAGGAGGAGCAGCTCGTCTCCGCCATCGCCAGCGCTGCACCCGACGTGGACGCCATCGTCCTCTCCGACTACCGGAGCGGTGTGCTGACTTCCCGGGTCATCGCCACGGCTCTGGCATCCGGCAAGCTGACCGTGGTCGACTCGCAAGGTCGCCTGGATGCCTTCCGACACGCGACGGTGATCAAGTGCAACCGCGCCGAGGCGGAGCGTTTCCTCGAATGCTCGCTCGCCGAACGGACGGAACGGGCGCGAACGTTGCCGGCGCTGTGGCGGGACCTCGCTTGCGAGGTGCTCGTCGTGACGTTGGGCGGCGACGGTGCTGCACTCGTCACCGCCGAGGGGTATCGCGAGTTCCCGCCCCCCGCCGTCCGAACGGTCTTCGACGTGACCGGTGCGGGCGATACCGTCCTGGCCGTCCTCGCGGGTGCGCTGGCCTGCGCGGCGACACCGATCGAGGCGCTCGCACTGGCTCAGCTCGCGGCCAGCATCGTGATCGGCAAGTTCGGGAACGCCCAAGCGACTGCCGAGGAACTCCGGATCGCCCTCGAGCGCGATGACCTCGTGGAATCGGCAGAGCCCGAGCGCTAGGCTGCTGGCTCGACTGCGAACTGCAAGCGGTACAGACGCGCGTAGAGTCCACCCTGCGCCAGAAGCTCGTGGTGCCTCCCCTGCTCGACGATCCGACCACCCTCCATGACGAGGATGCGATCGGCCGCCAGGATCGTGGAGAGACGGTGGGCAATCACCAACGTGGTCCGGCCACGCATCAGGGTCGCGAGCGCTTCTTGCACGAGGCGCTCCGATTCGGAATCGAGCGAGGAAGTCGCCTCATCGAGCACGAGAACCGGTGGATCGGCCAAGAAGAGGCGTGCCAAGGCGAGACGTTGCTTTTCTCCACCGGAGAGCCGATACCCTCGCTCGCCGACGACTGTTTGGTACCCCTGCGGGAGCTGGAGGATCCGCTCGTGGATCTGCGCAGCCCGCGCGGCGGCCTCGAGCTCTGCCTGCGTCGCTTCCGGCCGCGCGTAGCGCAGGTTCGCGGCGACGGTATCGTGGAAGAGATACGGCTCCTGCGTCACCATCCCGATCGCCCGAGCCACGGTGTCGAGCGCAAGCTCGCGGAGATCGTACCCATCGAGCGTGATCCGGCCCCGGGTCGGATCGAACAATCTGGCGAGAAGATAAGTGACGGTCGTCTTGCCGGCGCCACTCGGGCCGACCAAGGCGACCAGCTGACCCGGCTCGATCCGGAAGGACACACCGGCGAGCGCCCAATAGCGCAGCGACTCGCTCCGCCCGTCCTCGTGCCCCGCCAGGGGAAGAAGCTCGCCAGCCTCGCTCGGTTCAGTCAGATAGGTGAACCAGACGTCCTCGAACGCGATCGCACCCCGCGGACGCTCGATGCGGACAGCGTTCTCGCGCTCGCGGATCTCGATCGGTCGATCGAGCAACTGATAGATCCGCTCGAAACTGACGAGCGAGGTCGCGAGATCGACGTGGGTGTTGAACAGCGCGGTCACTGGCCCGTAGAGGCGCGCCAGATACACGATGAACGCCACCAACTCACCGGTCGTCAGCCCACCGCGGAGCGCCAGCACCCCTCCGGCCCAGGTCACGACAGCTGTGCCGACCGCTGCGGCCATCGCGTACACCACCATGAGCCAGCGACCCGCGACAGCCAGCTCGATGCCGATGTCGCGCACAGCAGCCGCTCGCTCGCGGAACCGTGCCACCTCATCGGCGCGGCGGCCGAACAGCTTCACCAGCAATGCCCCACTCACCCCGAGCGTCTCGGTGAGTTGAGCCGTCATCGCGGCATTCCGCTCCATCTGCGCCCGCGTCAATGCACGCAGACGATTCCCGAAACGACGGGTGGGCAAGACGAGTGCCGGAAAAACGAGAAAGGCCAAGAGTGTCAAGCGCCAGTCCATGGCAAGCATCATGGCGAGCGAGACGGCGATCACCGCGACATTGCTCACCAAGTTGGTCACCGTACTCGTCACCGCACGCTGGGCACCGACGACATCGTTGGTGAGACGCGAGACGAGCTCGCCAGCCTTGACTCCGGTGAAGAACCGGAAGCCTTGCTGCAAGAGCCGCTCGTAGAGGGCAGCACGCAGGTCGAAGATGATCCCTTCCCCGACGCGCGCGCTCAGCTGGCGTTGCCACACCCCGATGAGGCCACCGAGCAGCGGCAGCGCTACCATCCCGATGCTCAGCAGCGTGAGCAGGGGGAAGTCACCTGGTCGCCCAGGCGCCGGGAGCGCCCGATCGACGAGGAGACGCACCAGTTGCGGCTGGAGCGCCTCGGTAGCCGAGACGAGCAGGATCGCCAGCACCATGAGAACGATCGACCAGCGATAGGGAAGAGCCGAGTGCAGGACGCGCCGGAGGAGCGCACGGTCGAGCGACACCTGTCGCTCCGTCTCGGGGCCGCGCCAGAATCCATGCCAAATCGGAGGTGGAACACCGAGCATCCGTCACCAGCCAGGAGAAAGGTCGTGCCAGGGAGAAGAAACCGGCTGGAGCATTCCAGCCGGCGATCAGCTTCTGACTACCCGAGGTCGGGTCATCCGAAGAGACCGACGACGATCATGATCACGGCCATCACCACGATGACCGCGATCGCGATCCACCCGATCACTGCCAAGCGTGGGAGCCCCAGTCGTCGCGCACGGAGCGCTCCAGGCACGCTCCACAGCGCGGCGAACAGCGCCAAGATCCCCATGGAAACCATCGCCGGATTGTCCGCCATGACCGTGCTTCTCCTCCCGTCCGCGGCCACAACGCCCGCTTTATCCTACCGCAGCGCATCCCAGATCGTCACTCGCTCCAGCCGAAGCGCCGGTCGAGCGCTGCCAGCACGGCGGCGAGCTCCGCTTCCTCGGCCAGGTGGTCGGCGACCGGAATGAGCATCGTCAGCAGCTCGTCGATGCCACCCTCGAGCAGTTGCGCCAGCCGGTCTCCCACCGTGTCGCGGTCACCCCATACCACCAGATGGTCGAGCAGGGCATCGCTCGGACTGCCGTTTTCCAGCGGGAACCCGGCCGTCTCGAACATTTGGGCATAGAAAGGCATGCGCCCGTAGAGACCGACGACTGGTCGTGCCTTTTCACGCATGACCGCGACATCGGTCGTCATCACCACTGGCACCTGCACGACGAGACGGGGTCGGCCGGTGCGTCCGGCAGCGCGGGCACCGTTCTCCAGCGCCGGAACCGCGCGCTCGTGGATGTAACTGGGCGGGCACATCCAGGAGATCACACCATCGGCGATTTCGCCGGCCAGCTGGAACGCTTTGGGACGCAGGGCGGAGGTGTAGATCGGCACCGGTGCGGTCTCCGGGAGACGCTGGCGGACCCGGAAAAATTCGCCTTGGAAGTCGATCTGCCCGTCCCAGAGGAGACCGCGCACGATCGTCACGTACTCCCGCAGGTGCGCCAGAGGGCGCTCCATCGGGATGCCGAGCGAGCCTTCGATGATCGGCCGGTGGCTCGGCCCGAGTCCCAGGCGAATCCGGCCTGGCGCCAACTGGTGCACAGCGAGTGTCTGTTGCGCCGTCACGAACGGGTGGCGAGGATAGGTCGGGATGATTCCCGTACCCAGGATGATCCGCTCGGATCGCACTGCGGCGGCCGCGTAGACGGTCAAGGCATCGATCGTCCGGCCACCGGTCACGGTCCAGATGGCAGGTACTCCGGCCGCCTCCAAGCGCTGGATCGCGGCCAGAGCACCCACGGCATTGTTGCGATCAGGCTGGTCGATGGCGACGCGCGGCCACGGCATGCTACTCTGCCTCCCTTCGTGGGACGACCTCTCCCGCACGAGTTGCCCGCGCCAGTCTAGCATGATGCTGTGGCGGCGATCGACAGTCGAGCACCGGATTCACCGGGGAGATCGATTGCCCAGTGTCTACCTGTTCGCCAGGCGATGAGCACCATAAGCAAGTAGAATAGCAGTCTCCTGTTTCCATGCGCGTTGGTGACTCGGCGCGATGACGTCGCTGGTCATTCATACCGGAACGACGTCGCGGAGAAGGCACGAAGACTGCTACCGCCGGTAAAGTGCCTGACTCCGACAATCTACCCACAACTCCGCTGCGCGCTGGCTATCAGCTTTGACCGCATACCGCTGTCCTACACCGGATCGAACGACGCAGGGCGCAGCGAAGTTACGCCCTGCCCTCTACAACACTCACTTTAGGCTGATGACTGGCTGGTCACGAGAGCAGGTTGCCCTGCTTGCGGAGTCTCACTCGTACCAGCATAATCGGTGCGGGTAGAGTATCCGAGTCCTGGCGAGCGCACAATTCGCACAACCGTGTGATGGGATCGTGAAAGAACGAGAGAGCAGTTGAGACAAGCCCCGCGTGGGCTCGGATTCCGTTGCAGAGGCAGAACGAGACAGCGTCGGTAGCTTGCAGATCCTTCTGTGGAGGAGGATACTATGGGCGTCTACGAGCGGTGGCCAAGAAATGCGCGACTGCCACGTCGGGAGTTCCTGCGCGCGTTGGCAGGATCGCTTACCTTGCCGGCTGTAGGCGGGCTCCTCACCGCATGCGGCGGCGGGACATCGGCGACCCCTACGCCTGTGATGAGTGCGCCGAGCCCGACCGCAGCGCCGACTACCGGTAGCAGTAGCAACGTTGGAACCAGCGGAGGAGGAGAACTAGTCGTTTACAGCTGGTATCAAAAGTGGATTAAGGAGGACGTGATACCTGCCTTCGAGCAAGAGACTGGAATTACAGTAAAGTATCTAGGTGCGTATGCGTCAAACGACGAATGGTGGGCCAAACTCCAAGCAGGCGAGTCCTGGGATGTCTTCATACCCTCGACGAGCTACGTCATTCGCGCAATGGCTGCTGACCTACTCACTCCTCTGGATCTCGGGCAAATCCCGAACTACAAGAATCTGTTGCCAGAATATCAAAATCTCGATTACTACATAAAAGAAGGCAAAACCTACGCCGTACCGTTCGACCGGGTATTCTACGCGTTAGCCTATCGAACCGATGTTTTCAGTAGTCCCCCCGATTCGTGGGCGATCACGTGGGACAACACCTACGCCGGACAGATCGCCTTGCATGACAACGCGTATTCGCGCATTGCCTATGCTGCACTTCTGATCGGGGACGATCCGCTGCGACCGACACGATGGGACGAGATTCGGCAGAAGCTCATCGAGCAGAAGGCGCTCGTAAAAAAGTACTGGAAAGACTACCAGAATGGCATGGAGCTCTTCATCAACAAGGAAGCAGTCGTCGGACAATTGACCGACGGACGAGTGCGTATGGCCCAAGATCTCGGGGCTCCTGTCGGCTGGACTGTGCCCAAGGAAGGTGCACTCATCTTCATTGACACGTTTGCCATCCCGAAGACAGCGAAGAACGTGGAGAATGCCCACAAATTTATCGACTTTCTATTGAGACCGGATATTCAGCTCAAGCAGCTGCGAGGAATGCGGTACGATGCTGTCAATGCGGCAGCTCGGCAGCTGCTTGCGGCCGACGAACTGAAGCGGTTCGAGCCGCCAGCAGGAGCCAAACTGATTCTCGGAGATCTGGCTCCGGCGGAAGTACTGCAGAAAGCCAGCGAAATCTGGAACGAAGTCAAGCTCGCCTGACGAGTCCGGTTGCAGGAGTGCGAGGATTGTCGAGATCCGACGTACAGTACGACGTTGAGCTTCAGCGTGTGGTGAAGCGATTCGGCACGCTGATCGCTGTCGACCACTTGGATCTGGCAGTGGCGCGGGGCCAATTTCTGACCCTGTTGGGCCCTTCCGGTTGTGGCAAGACCACCACGCTGCGGATGATCGGTGGCTTCGAGTTCCCAGATGCCGGCGAGATCGTCATCCGTGGGCAACCGATGGGACGAACACCGCCGTATCGTCGCCCTACATCCATGGTGTTTCAGAACTACGCGCTCTTCCCTCACCTCACGGTGAAAGAGAACATTGCTTACGGACTCCGCGAACGAGGGGTGGATCGTCAGACGATCGAGCGACGTGTTCGCGAGATGCTCGATCTCGTTTCGCTCAGCGGCTTTGGCGACCGCTACCCACGTCAACTGTCGGGTGGGCAGCAGCAGCGCGTCGCTCTCGCACGCTCCCTGGTGATCGAACCGGCAGTGCTGCTGCTCGATGAGCCGCTCGGAGCACTCGACCTGAAACTGCGACAGCAGATGCAGCTCGAATTGAAACGTATTCAAGTACAAGTCGGTATCACCTTCATTTATGTCACCCATGACCAAGAAGAAGCGATGACGATGTCGGATGTCATCGCTGTCATGAATCACGGGCGGATCGAACAGCTCGGTCCCCCCGTGGAACTGTTCGAGCGCCCCAAAACACGCTTCGTCGCCGAGTTCCTCGGCGCTGCCAACGTCCTGCCGGCGAGGGTCTGCGCTGCTGACAGCCGAGGAGCCTGCCTCGAGATCGCCGGACGATCGATCACCGTGCACGAGTCCGGTTTACGGGCAGGAGACAAGGTCTTCATCGTCTTACGCCCCCACTGGCTCCGATTGACTGCGCCAGACTGTCATGACAGTGTGTGGCAAGGCACCGTGATCGACCGGGTGTATCGAGGCCCCGTCATGACAGTGCGGGTCGCTCTTGGATCCGATACTGCTCTCAACGTCGACATACCGACCGGTACAGTTCCTTCCCCACAACTCGGCGACACGGTTGGGATCGCTCTTCTCCGTGACCATCTCTGTATGGTGCGGGAGTGACGTGATGGCTGTGCGGGCGCAGCTTGAACTCGCGCGCTCCAAGCGTCTCCTTTCTCCCAGCCAGGTACTCGTCCTTCCGGCACTGCTCCTGCTCACCTTGTTCCTCGTGTTTCCGCTACTGCTCATCGCAGTCTACAGCTTTTATTCGACCGATCCGATCACTGGATTGATGCGTCCTGAGGGAACACTCGATCAGTATCGACGTATCATCTCGTCGCCAATCTATCGCCGCGTCTTCTTCCGCTCGTTAGAAATCGCCGCCAGCAGTACGGCGATCGCCCTTCTGCTCGCCTATCCGGTCGGCTACACCCTGGGGCGACTGGTCCCACGCCTCCACCAGCCTGCCGCTCTCTTGCTCATTCTGGTACCGTTCTGGACCAGCTATATCGTCCGCACGTATGGTTGGATTGGGTTCCTACAGAACGGCGGATTCCTCGACAGTGTCTTGAGTTTGCTGCTCCCAGGACGTGTGCAGCTGGACCTCCTCTATACGCGCGCCGCCGTTCTCATCGGTTTTATCCACGTGTATATGCCGCTCATCATCTTGCCGATCTTTGCGGTGACGCGTTCGCTCGATACGCGACTCCTCGAAGCATCAGCCGATCTCGGCGCCCCTCCATGGCGCACGTTCTGGCGCGTCACCCTCCCCCTAACATTGCCGGGTATCGTCGCTGGGGGCAGCCTGTTCTTCATCGCGGTCTTCGGATCGTTCGTGACACCCCAACTCCTGGGGGGAGCAGGTGACCTGATGATTGGCAACCTAATAGCAGATCAGTTCGGTGAAGCCTTCAACTGGCCGTTCGGAGCGGCTTTGGCCATCGTCATAACGCTCGTGGTGTTGCTCGGCTTGGTCGTGCTTTTCCGGTTCGCGCGTCTCGAGGGATTCAATGAGACAGCAGTGGGTCAGTAGCTCTCCGCCCAAAACTGCCGCGCGACACCGATCAGGGCTGGCAACGGTGATCCTAGGTCTCCTCACACTCCTCGTGTACGCCTATCTCTTTGCGCCGATTTTCGTCGTGATCATCGCCTCATTCAACCCGACGGGGCTGACGTCCTTCCCTCCAACCGGCTTCACCCTCGACTGGTATCGCGAACTCCTGCGCGATGGTGATCTCCTTCGGGCGCTCCGGACATCCGTCCTGATCGCCGTGACGACGGCGTTGCTTACCGCTGTGGTGGCGACGGCGGCAGCTCTCGGATTGCAGCGAGTCGCACCACGTTGGCGTCGCTTTCTCCAAGCCTACTTCTATCTTCCGATCGTTGTCCCCGGTATCGTTGCGGGCATTGCTCTCGTCTTCTGGTTCAAGCGCATTGGTGTTCCGCTCGGCTATCCGAGTATTCTCCTTGCCCACATCGTGCATGCTTTCCCGTATGCACTAGCCCTCGTCCTCGCTGCCTTGAGCAGCTTCGACCCGCGGCTGGAAGAGGCCTCGCTCGACCTGGGCGCGACGCCGTGGCGTACGTTCCGGCGCGTGACCCTACCCCTCATTGCACCAGGTGTGTTGGGCGGAATGCTTCTCGCTTTCACGCTCTCGTTTGACGAGTTCGTGTTGACTTTTTTCGTGACCGGTGGGGGCATCACGACTTTGCCTCTGGAGATCTACAACCGCATCAGGTTCCTGATCTCTCCCGTTGTCAATGCCGTCGCTGCGTTTGTCCTCCTCGTCTCGATGGCTATCGTTCTCGTCACTCAACTCGTGGTCATTCGCCGCCGCTAGTTCGCAGCCCCCCACCCAAAGCTTCGGAGCAGTCAATTCTCCCGCAATCACCCTTTCCCGAGTGTTCGCGTCCACCCGCCGACTCCTGAGGTTAGCGTCGTCACCACCCACCCGAACAACGCCGCAAGCCTGCACCATTCCGAGTAGGGCCGACCTTCTCCCCCAATCCAGCTGCTCTTGCGCTGGCCCAGCTACTCTGCCATCATCTCCGCCGGGCACACGGCGCCGGAACCGGATGAGAGGAAACAGTCCGATGTCGCTCGCTTACTGCTACGACGAACGGTTCCTCCAGCACGACACGGGAACCGATGCACAGCGCTTGCCGGACGGCTCGATTCTCGATCCGGTCGAGCATCCCTCCAGCGCACGCATCATCCGCCGGACTGCTCAGCTCATCGCTGCCTCGGGCCTTCTCGAGGGAGCACTCGTCGTGGCGGCTCGTGCAGCGACGGAGGACGAACTCACCGCCTACCACACGCCCGAGTACATCGCGCACGTCCACCAGGTGACCAGGAGCGGCGGAGGCTGGCTCGATCCGGAGACTCCGGTCGTCCCCGGCTCGTGGGAAGCTGCGCTCCTCGCCGCGGGTGCCGCCATCGAGCTCACTGACGCCGTCCTCGATGGCCGGGCATCGTGTGCCTTCGGCCTGCTGCGGCCGCCCGGGCACCACGCGATGCGCGATCAGGGCATGGGCTTTTGCGTCTTCAACAACGTCGTGCTCGCCGCCCGGCATGCTCAGCGACGGGGGATCCAGCGCATCATGGTACTGGACTGGGACGTCCATCACGGCAACGGTACCCAAGCCGCCTTTTGGGACGACCCCTCGGTGTTGTTCGTCTCGCTCCACCAGGACAACTGGTATCCGGAGGGTTGGGGCGCAGTCGACCAGGTCGGTGGGCCGGGAGCCGAGGGTACCACGGTCAACATCCCGCTCCCGCCGGGGACGGGCAATCGCGGCTATCTGGCAGCCCTCGAGCGGATCGTCGTCCCGATCGCCCGCCAGTTCCGGCCAGAGATCATCTTCGTCTCTGCCGGACAAGATGCCAGCATGGAGGACCCGCTCGGGCGCATGCTGGTGACCATGCGCGGTTACCGCGCGATGGCGCGACTGGTTCGCGATCTGGCTGACGAGCTCTGCGCTGGGCGCTTGGTCGTGCTGATGGAGGGCGGATACTCCCTCCGTTATGTCCCCTTCTGCACCCTGGCCGTCATCGAGGGAATGATCGGTCGCGAGAGCGGTATCGCCGATCCTCACGAGGGAACCAGCGAGCTCCCGCAGGCCGAGCGCGAGTTCCGCCCTGACCAGGAAGCAGCGATCGAGGCTGCTCGTCAGGTCTTGTCGCGCCACTGGCGACTCTGAACGACCCGGTCACCTCGCCGTCTCATCCACTGAGCTTGCGAGGTTCAGGAACAGCCAGGAACGCGTGTCCGCTGGCACCCCCCTCAGGACAGGCGCAGGGGAACGCTGGGCACTCTGGACAAGACTCGGTCGTCCTCGCTTCAACTGCAGTGAGCAGCTCGCTCAGCGTGCGCGCTGCCCGCCGCTGAACGTCTGCACACCAGCGAGCAACGGGCTTCCTCGACGGACGCGCGAATAACCCATCGGCCGCTCGAGCTGCTCCCTGGCCCATCAGTGGGCTCGACGACCGCGCGAGTCGGTTTCGCTCGGAGAGAGCAGGCGACGGCATCCTGTCGTTCGCAAGGAGTCACTTAGAGCCACGCGGATCGACCGGCAGTGGCGGCTATACTTGATGCGCACGAGAAGGGCCGAAAGGTGCGTGCCGATCGATGAGCCGTTTCGAACTCGTCACCGATTTTCAGCCGACCGGCGACCAGCCCCAAGCGATCGCTCAGTTGGTAGAGGGTCTCCAGCGCGGATACCAGCACCAGACGCTCCTCGGTGCGACCGGGACGGGAAAGACGTTCACCATGGCGTGCGTCATCGCCCGTTGGCAACGGCCGACGCTCGTCCTCGCACCGAACAAGACCCTCGCCGCACAGCTCTACTCGGAGTTCCGCGAGTTCTTCCCACGCAATGCCGTCGAGTACTTCGTGAGCTACTACGACTACTACCAGCCCGAGGCCTACATCCCGCAGACCGACACCTATATCGAAAAGGAAACGGAAATCAACGACGAGATCGACCGCTTGCGCCTCGCCGCGACGCGTGCGGTCCGGACGCGGCGCGACGTGATCATCGTCGCCAGCGTGTCCTGTATCTATGGCATCGGTTCACCAGAGGAGTGGGACAAATCGATCCTCGCCTTGCGGCGCGGCCAGGTCGTCCGCCGTGACAAGATCCTCCGCCACCTGGTCGACTTGCAGTACGACCGCAACGACATGACGCTCGTCCGCGGAACCTTCCGTGCACGCGGCGACCTCATCGAGGTCTTTCCGGCCTACGAGGAATTCGCGGTGCGCATCGAGCTTTGGGGCGACGAGGTCGAACGGATCGTCGAGTTCGATCCCTTGACCGGCGAGATCCTGGCCACGCGCGAGGTGATGGAAATCTTTCCCGCTAAGCACTGGGTCACGAGTGGCGAACGGCTGGAAGCAGCTATCCGGAGTATCGAGGCTGAGTTGGAGGAGCGCCTGGCCGAACTCCGCGCCCAAGGGAAGCTCCTCGAGGCCCAACGGCTCGAGCAGCGGACCCGCTACGACATCGAGATGCTCCGCGAGGTCGGCTACTGTAGCGGCATCGAGAACTATTCCCGACACCTCTCGGGACGCAAGCCGGGCGAGCCACCGTGGACGCTCCTCGACTACTTCCCTGACGACTACCTGCTGTTCATCGACGAGTCGCACCTGGCGATCCCTCAGGTGCGCGGCATGTACCACGGCGACCGCTCGCGCAAGGACATCCTGGTCGAGTACGGTTTCCGGCTCCCCTCGGCACGCGACAACCGCCCCTTGACGTTCGAAGAGTTCCTGGAGCGCATCAACCAGGTGATCTATGTCTCCGCCACACCGGGTCCATGGGAGCGGGAAGTGAGTCAGCAGATCGTCGAGCAAGTGATCCGGCCCACCGGCATCCTGGACCCGGAGATCTCCGTGCGGCCGACCAAGGGGCAGATCGACGACCTCTTGCACGAGATCCGCCAACGCGTCGCCCGCGGTGAGCGCGCACTCGTCACCACGCTCACCAAGAAGATGGCCGAGGACTTGGCTGATTACCTGAAGGAAATCGGGATCCGCACCCACTACCTGCACAGCGAGATCGATACCATCGAGCGCGTCGAGATTCTCCGCGATCTCCGGCTCGGCGTCTACGATGTGGTGGTCGGCATCAACCTCCTGCGCGAGGGACTGGACCTGCCAGAGGTCTCCTTGGTCGCCATCCTCGATGCCGACAAAGAGGGCTATCTCCGCTCCGAGAGCGCACTCATCCAAATGATCGGTCGTGCCGCCCGACACGTGAACGGGCACGTCATCATGTATGCCGATACGATCACTCCCTCGATGCAGAAGGCGATCGAGGAAACCTATCGGCGGCGCCAGATCCAGATGGCCTACAACCGCGAACACGGTATCGAACCACGCAGCATCGTCAAACAGGTGCGCGACCTCACTGACCGCATCCGGCAGGCAGCAGAGGAGCGCGCCCCGTACGATGCCGCTACCCCCGTGCCCCATGCCGGAGCGATCGGCGAACTCGCTCCGGACGAGCTTGCGCGGCTGATCCGCGATCTCGAGCGACAGATGAAGGAAGCAGCCAAACAGCTGGAATTCGAGAAGGCGGCCCTGCTACGCGACCAGATTTTCGAGCTCCGTCGCCTCCAGGAAGTCCTGCGCTGAGCCGTGACCCGAGTAACACGACCGGCCCAGAGAGGGGCCAGTCGCACGGAGCCTTGTCTCCGGATTAGCCAGCCTACCGGAAACCCACTTCGAGAGCGCAGTGGTCGTGGCCGCCACTGTCCAAAATGATCCGAACCGGGATGTTCGAGAGAGCTGCCGACAGCGCCGACCGCGAAAATCGCTGCACCGACGACGAGAAGCACCGCCGCGATCAGTCGCAGTACTGGAACACGGACGCATACCAGCGCGGTCTATTGGTGATCCCGATCGCTCCGTCGGCGATCGCCCACATCGCTGGGCTGCGCGTGAGCCCATGCTGGAGAATGGCGACAGCGTTCACCACCAGCACGATACCTCCGGGCAGACTCAGCCAGGCCAGTGGCCGGAGATCGTGCCCGAGCACGATAACCAGTCCAGCGCGTGACAGCAGCACCCCCAAGTAAAGAGCTGACTCACCCATGATGATGTTGTTGCCACCCGGCAACGGCCACGTGAGCGTCAGATGCAAGGCGGGTATCGCGAGGAGCAATCCGGTCGCCAGGAAACTGCAACCCCAGGGCCGCACGAGTTCAGCGGGAGCATCGAGGAAACGCCACCCATACCACGCAGCCAGCAACGGTCCCGTCACGAAGCCGACCCTCGTGTGGGTCAGGTGATCGATGCCCTTTCTGTGCTCCGTTCATACTTCTGACGAAGCCCATCGCAGACGAGTAGCGGCGACCTGACATCACCGTTGCACTGTGGGAGATGCTTGTCCGATATCGCTGGGAACCATGCCTGTTCGCCCCTGAGCGTCGTCTTCGGTCAGTTTCCCCGAGGTGTCAGGATGTCCGGCTTTTCTTCGCCACCTGAACTCTGGTCGTCAGAGAGCCTCGGCCTTCTCCGATGCGACGCCCCCTACCCTCTACCTGGGGAAACGAGCAGGAGCCTCTACGGCGCGCGCGGGTATCTCGATCACCCGCAGCGGACCGCACGCATCACCAGGGCTGGGCTGTGGGATGATCAGGAGCGCGCTGGCTCGTCGGGCCGGGTGCGAACGAGGCCAGTCCGGAGAGCGTAGGCGATCACCTGTGCCCGATTTTCTAAATGAAGCTTGGCCATGATGTTGCGCAGGTGATACTTGACGGTGTTCTCGCTGATGAAGAGCCGCTGGGCCAGTTCCCGGTTCGAGGTCACACCTTGCACGAGCAGTTCCAGGAGTTCACGTTCGCGATCCGTCAAAGTCGGTCCTTCGGCACGGTGCACTTCCTCTCGACCGAACTCTTGCAAAACCCGCCGCGCGAGATGGGGCGTGAAGACCGGCAGACCCGACTGGACCGCTTCGAGAGCGCGAAAGAACTCGTCAGCCTCCAGGTTCTTGAGCAAGTAACCGTACGCACCCGACTTGATCGACTCGAAGAGATCTGCCTCGTCGTCCGAGGCGGTGAGCACGACGACCTTCACTTCTGGAAGTTCCGTCACCAGAATGCGTGTCGCCGTCAAACCATCGACTTCCGGCATCGTGAGATCCATGAGCACGATATCCGGTTTCAGCTGGCGCGCGAGTTCCACCGCCTCGCGTCCATTCGCCGCCTCGCCGACGACCTCGATGCCCCGCGCTTCCAGGAGGCTGCGCAAGCCATCGCGAAAGAGCGCATGGTCATCGACGATCAAGAGACGCATCTCGTCCTCCAGCAGTTTCGACCAGGACGATGCCGACCGGAAGCACCGCCTCGACCGTCGTTCCCTGACCGGGAACCGAGGTGACCTGCAAACTCCCTCCCACCGCTTCGGCACGCTCGCGCATCGTCGCGAGCCCAAAACGCGGGAACTTCCCGCGCTCCAGCGCTCCCGGATCGAAACCGATCCCGTTGTCCACCACACGAACGCACACCGTTCCATCGAGGCGAGTGAGCTGGACCGTAACTTCAGTCGCTCGCGCATGCTTGCGGACATTCGTCAGTGCTTCCTGGACGATGCGGAGCAGTTGGAGCTCTGCCATCGGCTGGAGACCGCGCAAGCTGTCGTCCGAGGGCTCGACGATGAGTCGAGCGGTGACGCCGCTCTGGTCCTGCCACCGCTCCACGTAACTCCGCAACGCATCGACGAGGCTCCGGTTCGGAGCGAGGCCGGTCCGAAGTCCGAGAATCGCTTCGCGAACGTCTGCATAGGCGTCTCGCGCTGCTCTTTGGAGTTGCTCCAGATGACGCTCTGCCTCTGCGAGGCGATCCGGTTGACGCAAGAGTTCACGCAACGCCGACACCTTCGTGATGACATACCCCAAGACCTGGGCGAGGCTGTCGTGCATCTCGCGGGCGATCCGCTCGCGCTCCTCGTGTACCGCCAGACTCATCAAGCGACGATGCAGCCGGGCATTCGCGATCGCGAGCGCAGCTTGTGTCGCGAACCGCTCCAGCCGCGAGCGGTCATGCTCATCGAACGGCTGACCATCCTCGCGATCGGCCAGATAGAGACCACCGAATACCCCCTCCTGCGTGCGGATGGGCACCCCCAGCAAGCTGCGCATGGGGGGATGCCCCTCGGGATAGTGCCGCGTCCCGGGATACCGCTCGAGATCCTCGATGTTGAGTGGACGATCGTCCCGCAGTACCGCCTCCAAAATGCCGTGCTCTCCCATCGTGCTCTGTTCACAGCGAGCGGTTCGCGGATAACCCGAGGTGAAGAGCGTGCGTTGACCATGATCGTCCAGCACGATCAAAAGGCCATACCGCGCGCCGGCTAGCCGACGGGCTTCGTCGACCACTCGCTGCAACACCAGAGCGAGATCGAGATCAGCGGTGATCGCCACGCCAGCTTCGTGCAGGGCAGCCAGTTCCGCATGTTGTACGAGGAGACGGCGGTAGAGTTCACCGATCAGACGGAAGATCCAATCGGCAAAGACGACCACCCCCACGACTGCCAGCGTTCCACTGACGATCCATGCCCAGGTCACGCCGAGCACAGGAACGAGCACGTGGCCGAGTACCACGAGTGCGGCCAAGAAAGCGAGCGGCAGGACGATGCCCAGCCGCTTCAGCCTGGCCATCGCCCGCTCGAGCTCGTGCTCCGAACGCTCGCTCATCGCCGCCCTCGCTCCGTCGTTACCCTACTCGATGCTGAGGATATCAGATCCTGGCAGAGAGTTCGCGATCGACCACATTGCCGAGCGCTGACGTGCCGTCGAACGACCGTCAACCCGAGACTGTCTCGCCGTTCGTCATCGCCACCCGCTGGCGATCGCACGATCGACGTGCCCTCCGGACTGCACGACGGGGTAGACTTGTACTTGACAGCACTGCGCTGTGATGTAAGATCCATAACAGCGCGGTTGCAAAAGTGCGGAAGGATGCGGAGCGAGAGCCATGCAGCAGACGACGCTCATCACGATGACACCCGAGGCGGTGCGCCGCCTGAAGCAGTTCATGGACGAGCAGGGCATGCCGGATGCGTACCTGCGCGTATTCGTCGCGCCGGGTGGATGCTCGGGTCTCCAATACGGTATGGCCCTCGAGGAGTCCGCGGAGGAAGACGACTTCACATTCGAGATCGACGGTGTCCGCGTGATCGTCGATCCCTTCAGCGCGACGTATCTCGAGGGTGCCGAGATCGACTATGTCAATAGCCTCATGGGAGGCGGATTCACGGTCCATAATCCGAACGCCGTCGCCACGTGTGCCTGTGGCCATAGCTTCGATGCTGGTGGCAATGCCGGTACGGCACAAGGGTGCGGATGCGGCAGCTGGTGAATCACTGAACCATCGAAGAGGCCAGGGCCGGCAGCCATGTTGGGCTGCCGGTATACTTTCTCTGGTCGCGCTGCGCGTTCCTGGCCCGGGGGAATGCCGGAACTGGCAGACGGGCGTGACTTAGGATCACGTGCCGATGAGGCGTGTGGGTTCGAGTCCCACTTCCCCCACCGACCAGCCAGTCGAAAGCTATGCTCGTCGATCACTCGACGAGAGACCTCGTTGTCTCCACTGGGGCATTGGTGCGATGCGACCGCGCGCACTCCAGCGCTGCTCATCGCGGCTGCCCATCGCCCGCAATCCATCCTCGGCTGGGATCGAGCCCGATGAGTGAAAGGGGTATGCTCGCCGCGAGCCGGGTACCACGGTGGTATCCAGTTCGGTGCGACAATCCCCCGCTGGAAGCGAGCGCACACCGAGAGGCGAGACAACCGCGGGCAGCACGGGGAGCGACGGTCCAGTGACCGATCCGACACGAGCGAGCGACGACCGACACCTGATGCGCGATGCGATATCGCGGTTGCTCTCGGCAGGGCTGTGCAGGCACGGAACCGTGGCCGCACCTACCGTGCGACCGCCGCTCACGCGACCGTTCGGGTGCTCGCCTCGTCCCTTCACCGGTCGCGCGCACTGGACGAGAGGATGAGCGGGAGGAGAACGTCGCGCGTGCGGATGAGGCGCGACGCCCCGGGGTGCCGGGGC
>OGCH01000133.1_pt1 | contig 47238 bp, 44 predicted proteins | sample 1570111 | NCBI WGS metagenome assembly OGCH01 (sample SAMN03436243, study PRJEB24508) | hot springs metagenome | biome: Desert Springs; feature: Hot Springs; material: Water | place: USA: Great Boiling Spring, Nevada | collected 2008-12-01 | depth 0 m m | reverse complement strand
TCGAGGGGGCCCGGTTCCGGGGGGTCCTCTGGGGCTACAGGCCCCTGGGGGAGCTCTTCGTGGGGGAGGTGGAAGAGGGAATCTACGCGGCCACAGGGCACGGCAGGAACGGGGTCCTCCTGGCCCCGTGGACGGCCAAGAGGCTTCTTGGGCTTATGGGGGTGGAAGGATGACGCAGCTGGAAGCGGCGAGGAAGGGGATCATCACCGAGGAGATGGCCTACGTGGCGGAGCGGGAGGGGGTTTCCCCCGAGTTCGTGCGGGAGGGGGTGGCGGCGGGCCGCATCGTGATCCCCAGGAACCCCAACCACCGGACCCTCACCGACTTCAAGGGCATCGGGGAGGGGCTTTCCGTCAAGGTGAACGCCAACCTGGGCACCTCCTACGACTACGTGGACGTGGAGGAGGAGGTGGAGAAGGCCAGGGTGGCCATCCGGTACGGGGCGGACACCATCATGGACCTCTCCACCGGGGGGGACCTCAAGGAGATCCGGCGGCGGATCCTCGAGGTGGCCACCGTTCCCCTGGGCACCGTGCCCGTCTACGAGGCGGAGTTTAGGGCCGCCAAGCGCAAGAACTTCTTTGACATGTCCGCGGACGAGCTCCTCCAGGTCATTGAGGAGCACGGGAAGGAGGGGGTGGACTACATCACCGTCCACGTGGGGGTGACCCTGAAGAACCTGGAGGTCTACCGGAACGCCTCCCGCATCACGGGCATCGTGAGCCGGGGCGGGGGGCTCATGGCCGCCTGGATGCTCCACCGGGGGGAGGAGAACCCCCTTTACGCCCGCTACGACGACCTCCTGGAGATCGCCCGCACCTACGACATGACCCTTTCCTTGGGGGACGGCCTAAGGCCCGGCTCCCTGGCCGACAGCACCGACCGGGCCCAGATGGCCGAGCTCCTCACCATCGGGGAGCTGGTGGAAAGGGCCAGGAGGGCGGGGGTCCAGGCCATGGTGGAGGGCCCCGGGCACATCCCCCTGAACGAGGTGGCCACCAACGTCCAGATCCAGAAGAAGCTCACGGGCCACGCGCCCTTTTACATCCTGGGCATGCTCCCCGTGGACACCGCCGCGGGCTTTGACCACATCGCCGGGGCCATCGGGGGGGCCTTGGCGGGGTGGATGGGGGCCGATATGCTCTGCTACCTCACCCCGGCGGAGCACCTGGGCCTCCCCACCCCCGAGCACGTGAAGCAAGGGGTCATCGCCTTCAAGATCGCCGCCCACGCCGCCGACGTGGCCCGGGGGAACAAGAGGGCGCTGGAGAGGAACCGGAGGATGTCCGAGGCCCGCTACCGCCTGGACTGGGAAGGGCAGTTCGCCCTCGCCCTCTACCCTGAGGAGGCCAGGCGCCTCAAGGAGGAGCGGGGCTCCAGGACCAAGGCCTGCAGCATGTGCGGCCCCTTCTGCCCCATGAACCTGGTGGAGGCGGTCCTCAAGGGGCAGGCCCGGATGGAGCTTCCGGTCACCTAGAGCCATGGACCCCATCGCTCGTTTGGACCGCCTTCCGCTGGGCAGGCCCCACTTCAGGCTCCTCTGGCTCCTGGGCCTTGGCTGGGCCCTGGACGCCATGGACGTGGGGCTCATCAGCTTCACCCTGCCTGCCCTCTCCCGGGAGTTCGGCCTGGGCCCTGAGGAGGCGGGGCTTTTGGGGAGTGTGGGGCTTCTGGGGATGCTCCTGGGGGCCGCTTTTGGGGGTAGGCTTGCGGACCGCTTTGGCCGCAGGGCTGTGGTGGGCTTTAGCCTTTTCCTGGCGGGGGTTGGGAGCCTCCTCACCGCCCTGGCGCCGGGGCTTTCCTGGGTTTTCCTCTTCCGCTTCCTCACGGGGCTGGGCCTTGGGGCGGAGCTCCCCGTGGCGGCAAGCCTCATGGGGGAGTTTAGCCCCAGGGCCCACCGGGGCCGGATGGTGGTCCTCCTCGAGGCCTTCTGGGCCCTGGGGTGGCTGATGGCGGCCCTCCTCGGCTACCTGCTGGTGCCCTCTTTGGGCTGGCGGGCGGCGTTCCTGGCGGGGGCCTTGCCCGCCCTTTACGCCGCCTACCTGAGGCTCAGCCTTCCGGAGTCCCCCCGCTGGCTTTTGGCCCAGGGCCGCAGGGAGGAGGCGGAGGCCTTGGTGGCGGCTTGGGAGCGGGCCTTCCCTGGACCCCTTCCCGAGCCCGTCCCCTCTCCCCTCCCTGAGCCTCTGCCCTACGTTGCCCTCTTCCGGCCACCCCTCCTCCGCCGTACCCTCTTCCTGGCCCTGGCTTGGTTCGCCCTGAACGCCGGCTACTACGGGGCCTTCATCTGGCTCCCCTCCCTCCTTGTGGCCCAGGGGTATGGCCTTGTGCGGTCCCTGGAATATGTCCTCCTCATTACCCTGGCCCAGATTCCCGGCTACCTTACGGCCGCCTTCCTGGTGGAGCGGTGGGGAAGGCGGCCCGTTCTGGTAGGCTTCCTTGCCCTTTCCGCCCTCTTCGCTTACCTGCTTTCCCGGGCGGATGGCCCGGGCCAGGTGCTCCTCTTCGGAAGCCTCCTTTCCTTTTTCAACCTGGGGGCCTGGGGGGCCATTTACGCCTACACCCCCGAGCTTTTCCCTACAAGCCTGAGGGGAAGCGGCGCGGGCCTCGCCGCGGCCGTGGGGCGGATAGGGGGGATCCTGGCCCCTTACGCCACCGGGGCTCTCCTTCCGGCCCTGGGGCCCAGTGGGGTCCTGGCCCTTCACGGGGGGCTCCTTCTCCTAGCCGGGTTCATGGCCTACGGCGTGGGCCTGGAGACCCGAGGGCGGGGATTGGAGGGATAGGGTGCGAACGGCTTTGACCATCGCCGGCTCCGACCCTTCTGGGGGGGCGGGCCTCCAGGCGGACCTCAAGGCCTTCCAGCGCTTCGGGGTCTACGGCATGGCGGCCCCCACCCTCCTCACGGTGCAGAACACCCTGGGGGTGAGGCGGGTGGAGCTCCTGCCCCCGGATTTGGTCTACGAGGAGATCGCCGCCATCGCCCAGGACCTTCCCATCCACGCCGCCAAGACCGGGGCCCTGGGGAGCGCCCCCATCATCGCCCAGGTGGCGGAGGCGGTGGCCCGCTTCGGCATCACGCCCCTGGTGGTGGACCCGGTCATGGTGGCCAAAAGCGGGGACCCCCTCCTGGACCCCTCCGCGGTCTCCACCCTGGTGGAAAGGCTTTTCCCCCTGGCCGCCCTCATCACCCCGAACCGCATGGAGGCCGAGGCCCTCCTGGGGAGGCCCATCCGGGGCCTGGAGGAGGCGGAGGAGGCCGCCTTGGCCCTCCTCGCCCTGGGCCCCAAGGCCGTCCTCCTCAAGGGGGGGCACCTCGAGGGGGAGGAGGCGGTGGACCTCCTGGCCACCCGGGAGGGGGTCCGGCGCTTCTCCGCTCCCAGGGTGCGGACCCGGAACACCCACGGCACGGGCTGCACCCTCTCCGCCGCCATCACCGCCCTCCTGGCCCTGGGGAGGCCCCTGGAGGAGGCGGTGGCCGAGGCCAAGGCCTACCTCACCCGGGCCCTCATGGCCGCGCCCCCCCTGGGTCACGGTCACGGACCCCTGAACCACTTGGCCTAGCTCACCAGTCCCTCACACCCTGGGTCAGGGCGTAGAGGTAGACGAGGGCCCCGGCGTCCCAGGCCTGGGGGCGGCAGGCTGCGGGGTAGGGCACGGGGGGGAGCCCCACCTCCCTGGGAAAGCCCCCCACCAGCTCGGGCAGGCGGAGGTCGGGCTGGCTTTGGGCCAGCTCCAGGAGGGCCTGAGCCACCTTTTGGCCCTCCGCTTTCCGGTCGTAGCGGAAGAGCCCCCCGGCGAAGAGGGCCGTGTCATGGGGCCAGACGGAGCCGTTGTGGTAGGAGAGGGGGTTGTAGCGAGCCTCCTTGGCCCCCAGGGTGCGGAGGCCCCAGCCCGTCCACATCTCCTCGGAGAGGAGAGTGGTTAGGAGCGGGTCAACCCTTTCCTGGGGGACGGCCCCCGCCCAGAGGAGGTGGCCGGCGTTGGAGGCCTTGACCCGTAGAGGCTCTTTCCTGCGGTCTAGGGCTAGGGCGTAGATACCCTTTTCCTCCAGCCAGAAGCGGTCCTGGATGGCGCTAAAGACCTCTTGGGCTCGCCTCCTTTCCTCTTCTGCCCTCTTTCTCTCCCCCAGGGCCTGGTAAAAGGTGGCCGCCGCTAGCCGGGCGGCATAGCCGTACCCTTGAACCTCGCTCACGGCCAGAGGCGGTTCCGCTAGACGCCCGTCCTGGTGGGACATGGAGTCGTGGGAGTCCTTCCAGGCTTGGACGCTAAGCCCCCCGCCCGAGGGGGCAAACTCCAAGAGGCCGTCCCCGTCCAGATCGGCGGCTTCCATCCAGGCCAGGGCCGCCTCCCAGTGGGGCCTGAGCTCCCGCACCAGGGCCAGGTCCCCCGTGAGGTCCAGGTAGCGGCCCAGGAGGACAAGAAAGAGGGGAGTTGCGTCCACGCTACCGTAGTAGCGGGCAAAAGGTACCTGGCCCAGGCGGGAGAGCTCCCCTAGGCGCACCTCATGGAGGATCTTCCCCGGTTCCTCCTCCCGGAAAGGGTCCTGCACTTTTCCCTGCCTTCGGGCCAGGTAGCGGAGGACTCCCCGGGCCACCTCCTTTCCCCAAGGGAGGAGCATGAAGGCGGTAAGGAGGCTGTCCCGGCCAAAAGGAGCCACGAACCACGGGATGCCGGCGGCGGGCACGGGGCCCTCGGGAGTGGCCAGGAGGAGGGCCCTAAGGTCTAAAAGGGCCTGCCTCATGACCGAATCCCAGGGCTCCTCGGCCTCGGGGAAGGTGGCGAGGAAGGCCTCGTAGGTGGGCAGGGTGCCCTCTTCCCCTAAAGAGCTTTCCAGGACCAGCGTCCAACCTAAGGTTGCTTCCCCTTTGGGCGGAAGGAAAACCTGGTAGCCTCTTGGGGGTGGGGAGGGGGTGAGGGTGATGCGCTTCTCCACCCCGTCTGGAGCCCGGTAGACTAGGCCCCTCCTCTCCCCGGGCATGGGGTGCCAACCTCGGGCCTGGAACAAATCTTGAAAACTTGGCTCTACTTCCAGCCCCAAGGTTACCTCTTGGGGACCGTTCCCTAGGTTTTGGAAACAGAGGACCTCCTCCACCCGGCCCCGGGCCACCCTCAGGATCCGCTTCAGGTAAAGCTCCCCATCGGGTCCTCGGAACCTGGCCCAGTCCTGCACCAGGTGGTCGGGCCGGGGGGATCGGCTTTGCAGGAGCTCCAGGCCCGGGGGAAGGACCAGGCGGTAGCGGGCCAGGAAGCGGGTGTCGTGCCGGTAAAACCCCTCGGCTCCTGCTTCGGCGAAACCCCTCTCGTTCAAGACTAAATAGGTATCGTCTTCTTTCAGGGGAAAGGTCATGGCTCACTCCTTGACGGCGCCCACAGACACGCCCTCCACAAAGTAGCGCTGGAAGACGGCGAAAAGCACCAGCACCGGCACCATGGAGAGGAAGCCCCCGGCCAAGATGAGCCCCCAGTCCCCCACCTGGCCGTAGGCGCTACGGAAGGAGAGGAGGCCCAGGGGCAGGGTGTAGATCTCCCTGGGACTGGTGAGCACGATGAAGGGCCAGAAGAACTCGTTCCAGGCCCCTTGGAAAGTGAGGATGCTGAGGGCTCCTAGGGCGGGGGTGGCCATGGGGAGGACGATGCGGAAGAGAGTTTGCACCGGGGTGGCCCCGTCTATGAGGGCGGCTTCCTCCACTTCCCGGGGAATAGATTCAAAGAACTGCTTCATGATGAAGACGGCTCCGGCCCCCACCAAGGTGGAAAGGATGAGGCCCGTGTAGGTGTTTAGGAGAGTTTCCACCCCAAAGAGCTTGGAGAGGCCGAAAATACCTTCCTTCAGGACCAGGTAGTTGGAGATGAAGGTCACCTGGGCGGGGACCATCATGCTGAAAAGCAGGAAGAGAAAGAGGGCCTCTTTGCCTGGGAAACGCAGGCGAGCCAGGGCGTAGCCCGCCATGGAGGCGAAGACCAGGGTGGTGAGCACCTTGATGAAGGCGATGATGAAGGAGTTCAGGGCCCAGCGCAGAAAAAGGCTCTGCCCGGTGTCCAGGCTACGGGTTTCCCGGAAGGCCCGGACGTAGTTGTGAAAGGTGTAGCCCAGGAATCCTGGAACCACGTTGTCCCAAGAGGCCACCCGGCCTCGGCGCTCAAAGCGGGTGGGGTCCAGGGTGGCCGCTACCAGGAGGGCCCCCCGGGGGGCCTCGAGGTCCAGGGGCACCCGCTCCAGGTAGGGCCCCTCTTTCTCGTAGGCGATCCGCAGGCGAAAGCGGTGGAGGTAGCCCTCCGCCTCCCCCAGCCGGAAGGGTCGCGTTTCCACATGCTCGGGCCCAAGCAAGCGCACATAGTCGGCGGCGTAGGGACCCTCAAAGACCGCCCCCATTCCCGCTCCGGGCTTGCGTCTGGGGATTTCCGCCCCAAGCTCTAGGGGTTTTTCCTCAGGCCAGAAGTAGGCCACCTCAAGGGTTACCTTGCTCCCCGGGCGCATCCCGCCCAGCCACGGGTCCCCGCTCCCCTCCTTGCCCAGCCGCCAGGCGGCGGCCCAGTTCTTCGGGCTCACCTGGGGAAAGCCTAGGGTGAAGGGCCACTCCAGGGGATTGGTCTTGAGGCTGGCCAAAAAGCCCATGAGGAAAGGCCCCACGAAGAAGACCCCGAAGGCGAGGAGGAGGCCGTAGGCCCAGGCCACCCGGGCCCAGCGCCTTCTGGCCGCTTCCTTGGGGCTCATGTCCACCCCCTTTCGCCCACGCCGAAGCGGCGCTGGAGGAGGACCACGAGGAGGGTGAGGCCTGCCAGGAAGAGGGCCGCCGCCGAGGCCAGGCCCACCCGGGGCGTGGCCCCGGAAGGGAAGACGTTGCCGTAGACGTAGTAGGCTAGGGTGACGGTGGCCTCGAGGGGAGCGCCGCCTGAGCCGCCCACAAAGAGCACCTGGTCAAAGAGCTGCAGGGTGCCGATGAGGCCCAGGGTGATGACCAGGAAGAGCACCGGGCGCAGGAGGGGCACGGTGATGCGGCTGAACATGACCCAAGAGCTTGCCCCGTCCAGGGCCGCTGCTTCGTAGAGGGTTTTCGGAATCCCCTTGAGCCCCGCCAGGAAGAGGACCATAAAGGTGGGGATCGTGGTGTAAGTGTTCATCAGGATGATGGCCCAGAGGGGATAAGGGATCCCTAGGAAGGTGGCGGTGGTGGGGAGCCAGGGGATCTCTACCCGAACCTCCCTGGCTTGGACTAGCCCCAGAGCTCCCAGGGCGTAGGTCCCCAGAAGGGCTAGGGGGAGGCTCAGGAGGGCCAGGGCGGGGTCCAGGAAGGAGGTGGGGATGCCCCTTCGCCTCTCCCAGAGCACCTGGGCTCCCTGGAGGATGGCGAAGAGGAGAGCCAGGACCAGGAGGTGGGGCAGGTAGGCGAGGAGGAGGGAGAGGGTCTGGTTCACGAGCCCCGTGCGCTGGAAGAGCCAAAGGAGAAGAAGGCTCGCCGCTGCGGTGGAGATGACCGAGGGCAGGTAGTAGGCGGTGCGGAAAGCGGTGATCCCCCTGAGGGGTTGATTCAGGGCCAGGGCCAGGAGGAGGGCGAAAAAGGTCTGCAAGGAGGTCACTACCAGGCTGTAGGTCAGGGTGTGCCAGAGGGCCTTGAGGAAGAGGGGGTCCTGGAACAGGCGCAGGTAGTTGGCTAAGCCCACGAAGCGAGGCGGGGAAAAGAGGTCGTAGTCGGTAAAGCTGAAGTAGACAGCTCTAACGAAGGCGTAGAGGAAGAACACCCCTAGGGTGAAGAGGAGGGGGAAAAGGAGGAAAAGGGCGTAGAGGCCCTCGAGGGTCCGGGCTTTCAGGCGCATAGGGGTTTCCGAAAGGAAAGGGGCGGTGGGGACCGCCCCCTTCCTGAGGTCTATTTCCTTCCCGTGAGCCGGTCCAGGGCTTCCTGGGCGTCCTTCAGGGCCTGGTCCACGGTCTTCTGCCCGGTGATCACCGCCTGCAGGGCCTCGTTGATGGGCCGCATCCAGTCACCGCCGAAGCCGCGGAACTTGAAGGGGTAGACCGCCCCCCCTTGGGGCGTGGACCCCTGGAAGACGATGCGGTTCAGCTCAGGCTCCTTGCCAGGACGCTGGAAGTAGGGGTTGTTGGCCAGGGCCCTGCGGCTCGGGATGGCCAGGCCCCGCTCCAGGACCCACTGTTGGGCCTCGGGGGAGGTGAGGGCCTTGAGGACCTTGGCCGCCGCTTCCTTGTTCTTGCTTTGGGCGTTCATGCTCCAGGAGACGGTGAAGACGAAGTTGCCCCGCCTCTTGGTCACGGGATCCAGGGGGAGGAAGGTGGTGCCGTAGCGCAGGTTGGGGGCTTTGTCCCGCAGAAACCCACCGATCCAGGCTCCTTCTATGGCTGTGGCCGCCTTCTCCCCGCCGAAGCAGCCGCCGGTCCAGCCCTCGCCCAGGTCTTGGGCGAAGCGGGCCGCTCCCCGTTTCCCCAGGCCCGTGTACCACTCAAAGGCCCGGCGGAAGTTGGCGTCCAAGACGGTGTGTCCCCTCTCGTCAAAGGGCTTCCACCCTGTGGCGAAGGCGAAAGCCCCGAAGCGGGCGAAGTCCGCCACCACGCAAAGGCCCGCCACGTCTTTAAGCTTGCTCTGGACCTGGCGGAGCTTGGCCTCAAAGGTTTCCCAGGTGTCCTGCTGGTTGGGGTACCTGACCCCCGCCTCGTCAAAGAGGTCCTTGTTGAACTGAAGGGCCAGGGTGTTGAAGTCCTTGGGAATACCGTAGAGCTTGCCCCCAAAGGTGAAGGCCTGGACCAGGTTGGGCAGGAACTCGGCCACCTCCTGCCTGGTGAAGTACCGGTCCAAGGGCTCTACCCTTCCGGTGGCGAACAGGCTTTCCGACCAGAAGATGTCCACGTAAAAGAGGTCCGGGGCCGTGCCCGCGGAGAGGGCGTTGAAGAGCCACTGGGTGTAGTCGCCTTCTATAGGCTCGTAGATGACACGGATTCCTTCCTTATCCAGCCTGGGTTGCACCACCTCCCGGAGGAGCCCGGTGACGATGGCGATATCGGTGCCGCCCCAGCCCGAGATGCGCACCTGGGTCTGGGCTAGGGCAGAGAAGCCCAAAAGGACCAGAAGAGTTGCCAAAACGTTGCGCATGCTTTCCCTCCAAACGACTTTCCAGCCAGCGTCTAATGCGCCTATGGCCTAGAGACCTACGGTTTTTGTCCGGTTATCACCTCCTTTGGGGCCGTGGTCCCCCGCACCACCAGGCGCACGGGCACCCGTTTGGCCACGGGGGCCTCGTGCGCCAAGGCCCTCTTCAGCAGCAGGACAGCCTCCTCGGCGATGGTGGGGATGTCCTGGTGGACGGTGGTGAGCTCCTGGCCCACCTCGGGGAGGTCGTCGTAGCCCACCAGGCTTACGTCCAGCGGGATGCGCAGGCCCAGGTCCTCGAGGGCCGCCTTGGCCCCCAGGGCCATCTCATCGGAAGCGGCGAAGAGGGCGGTGAAGCGCAGGCCCCCTTCCCAGGCCCGGCGGACCGCCCGATAGGCGGCGAGGGGGTCAAAACCGCCGTCCAGAATGAGTTCCGGTTTGAGGGGAAGACCCCTTTCCTCTAGGGCCTTGCGGTAGCCCAAGAGGCGCTCCCGGCCCGCCTGGTGGTGGAGGTGGCCGGTTAGGTGGGCCACCTCTCGGTGCCCTAGCTCTAGGAGATGCCTGGTGGCCTGGTAGCCGCCTTCCACGTCGTCCGGGGCCACGGCGAAGACATCCGGATAAGCTCCGATGAGGACGAAGGGCTTCCCCGCCTTCTTGAGGTGCTCCACCCTAGGGTCGTGGTCGTGGGCTCCCAGGAGGATGAAGCCCAAGGCTTCCTCCAGGGGCAGACCTGCGGAGTCCGTGGGGATTTCCCGGACGCGAAGCCCCTCCTTCGCCAGAGCTTCGGAGAGGGCCTCGAGGAGCAGGGCGAAATAAGGGGTGTAGCGGCGGACCCCTGGGGCCAGGAGGAGGCCCACGGTGCGGGGAAACCCTACCAGTTCCCGGGCTACGGGAGAGGGGGTGAAGCCCAGTTCCTGGGCCAGCTGTAGGATGCGCGCCCGGGTTTCGGGGCTCACGCCTGGACGGTTGTTTAGAGCTCGGCTCACCGTGCCTACAGAAACGTTTGCCAACCTAGCGATTTCACGTATGGTGAAACCCGTTTTGCTCCTCATCGTAAACGTTTACGTCCATTCTAGGCCATACCCCCATTCTTGTCAATCCCGTCCCCTCGCTCCTTGTCCTAGAGGCCGTATGTGGCCTGCTCCAGGGGCTTTGTGTGGACTGAACCCGGGAAGCCGTGTTGGGGAGGAGGGGTATCGCCTCGAGGCCGTTTTCTATGTGGGTCTAGGCCTCTTAGGTTTGGCGATCACCCCTGGCCTCGCCGAAAACCTTGGCTTCCTTTCCATGAGGTGGGTTTGGGGTTTGGCCTAAGCCTTTTCCCGCTTTCCTAGCCCAGTTCCAGCTCCTTTAGGGCGTTTTGGCGGATCTCTTCGGCCTCTTGGGCCAGAGGACTCCCCTGGAGCCGGGCGAGGGCTTCCTCGTCCAGGGGGTCAAGCCTGAGGAGCGCAAGCCAGCCCTCGAGGTCTTGGCCCTGCCGGAGCCGGCGCCGTTTCTCCTCCAGGTAGGTCCAGCGGCGTTCCTCCAGGACCGGGTGGTCCAAGTCGGCGAAGGGCAGGGCGAGGGGGGCCTTGGGGTCCAGGAGGTCCAGGTAGAGCTCGGGGGCCTCGAGGCGGAGGCCGTGGGGGCGGGTCTTGAGAAAGTAGGGGGGTGCCCCCTTGGGGCGGCCCGGCTCCAAGGCGTTCACCACCTCCCACCAAAGGACCCGGAACTCCCCTGGGGAGACCTCCAGGGCCTCCAGGAGGTCCTCCTTCTCCCAGTCCCGGGCGGCGAGGAGGGCCAGGAGGAGCCTGGCCTTCTCCCGGCGGAAGCGCACGGGCTTCCCCTCCACCAGGACCCGGAAGCTTCCCAGGGTCCGGATTTCCACCGACACCCCAGGGTGGTAGGCCTCGGGGAGCTGCCCCAGGCGCCAGAGGCCCCGGCGCAGCCGGGGTAGAGGCGGGGTGAAGAGGGTGCGGCCCGCCAGGAAGGGATAGGCTAGGAGAAGCGCTTCCCAGCCGTCGGCGAAGGGGTAGGCTTGGGCCACCGCCCTCAGGAAGGGGTCCAGGAGCTCCAGGGGCGGAAGGGGGAAGGCCTCCCCCCGGCGGAGCCAGGCCAGGGCCACCACCAGGGTCATGAACCCCTCCACCCAGAGGTCCCCCGAGGCCCGGGCCAGGCGGACCATCTCCCCGTAGGCCTCCCGGTTTCCCAGGGCGGCGAGCCCTCCCAAGGCCTCCACCCGGAGCCGGGCGGGTCCCCCCTCGGCCAGGGCCAGGGCCGTCTGATAGGCTCCCAGGGCCTCGGCGGGCCGTTCCAGGGCCAAAAGGGCGTGCCCCTTCCTGGCCTCGGCCAGGCTCATCCCAAAAGGGCTCCCCAGGACCTCGGCCTCAAACCGGCCCCGCTCGGCGAAGCGCAGGCCCACCTCCGCATCCCCCGCCACGCACTCCAGGAGAGCCCGGAGCAAGGTCCCTTCCCGGTGGTTCTGGGGTGGGCGGTGGAGGCCCGGGTCCTGGGCCTCCTTGAGGAGGGCCAGGGCTTCTTCCGGCCGGCCCAGCCTGAGGAGGACCCTGGGGCCAGAAAGCCCCAGGGCGAGGGCCTCCTCGGGCCTTCCCTCGTTGAGAAGGTTTTCCGCCAGGAGGGGCCTGGCTTCCTCGGGGAAGCGCCGCAAGGCCTCCTCCAGGTAGGGCCTGGCCCGGGCGGGCTCCACCGTGTCCAGGAAGAGGCGCACGAGACCCAGGTGCGCTCGTTCCATCCCCGCTTCCAGGGCCTTTAGGTAGGCGGTCTCCGCCTCCCGGTACCGCCCGGCCTGGCGCAGGGCCTCGGCCTCGAGGAGGAAAAGCCCCGTCCGCCCCCGCCTCACGCTTTCCGGGAGGTGGGCGAGGAGCCTCAGCACCGTGTAGGTGAGGCCCCGGTCCAGCCAGGCCTGCCCCTCCTTGAGGAGGAGGTCAGCGGCGTGGCCGAAGCGCCCGGCCTCCAGGAGGAACTCCGCCGCCCGCACCCCTTCCCCCCGGGCCAGGGCCGCCTCGGCCTCTTGGGAAAGGAGCGCCCGAGCCTCGGCCTCGGGCAGGAGGGCCTTGAGGGCGCTCCGCACCAGGGGGTGAAAAGCGAGCCGCCCTTCCCGCCTTTCCAGGAGGAGGTCCTCGGCGTAGGGGAGGAGGTCCTGGGCCTCTTCCTCGGGCACCTCCCCCAGGAGGGCGAGCCGGGCCGCCCTGAGGAGGAGCTCCTGGGGCAGACCGTAGGCCAGGTAGGTAAGAAGCCCTTCCCCGCTCTCCAGGGCGAGCTCGGGCTTTAGCCCCCGGCGCATGGCCAGGAGGACCACCCTAAGGCCCAAAGGCCAGCCCCGCACCAAGGAGTGGGCCCTTTCCACCTCAAAGGCGGGGAGTTCCGGGGCTAGGGCCTTGGCCAGGGCGCAGGCTTCCTCGGGGTCAAAGGCCAGCTCCTGCTCCGTGAGGACGGTGAGGAAGGCGAAGGGGGTGGCCTTGCGGGAGAGGAGGAGGAGGCGGAGGGAGGGGAGGCGGCATAGCCCTTCTAGGGCCCGGAGGACGCTGGGGCTTTCCGCCTTATGGGCCTCGTCCAGAACAAGGAGCTGGGGGCCCAGGGGCTCCAGGGCTTCCAGGAAGGCCTCGAGGGCCCGGGGCCAGGCTCCTCCTTCCAGCAGGCGCACGGCCTCCGAGAGCCCCGCCCGGTCCCGGTAGGCGTGGAGAAGGTGCCAGAGGAAGACCGCCGGGTCCTTGGCTTCCTCGGCTAGGGCCACGTAGGTCCCCCCAAGCTCCGCCGCCAGGCTGGTCTTGCCGTAGCCGGGCCCCGCGGCCAGGACCACCCCAGGGCTCCTTTGGAAGGCCTCCTCCACCCGGCGCAAGGGGCGAAGGCGGCGCACCTCCCGGGCGGTGCGGGGCGGGCGGAGCCTCGAGGGGGGCACCGGGTAGGGCATAACCCCATTCTGCCCCACGCCTGAGCGAACGGGTGTGTAACGGGTCTGTAACGCCCCTCAGCTAGGCTGAGGCCAGATGTACCTGAGGAGCCTGGGGATGTACCTGCCAGAAGGGCGCATGGGAGCGGAGGCCATCGCAGAGCTTTCCGGCCTTCCTGTGGAGGTGGTGCGGGAGAAGCTCGGGGTCCGGGAAAAGCCCGTCCCCGGCCCTGAGGACCACCCGGCAGAGATGGCCGCCTGGGCCGCCGAGGAGGCCCTTGGGCTGGCGGGCTTCCCCGGGGAGAGGGTGGACTGGGTTCTCTCCATGGTGGAGGAGCACAAGGACTACCCGGTCTGGGCCACGGCCCCCTACCTGGCCAAGCGGGTGGGGGCTTACAGGGCCAAGGGGCTGGACCTAAACCAGAAGTGCGCCACCTTTCTGGGGGCTTTGGAGGTGGCCCGGGGCCTCTTCGCCACCCGCAAGGAGGTGGAAGCGGTCCTGGTGGCCGGGGGGTACCGCAACGGGGACCTGGTGGACTACCAGGACCCCCACACCCGCTTTCTCTACGACCTGGCCGCGGGCGGGGCCGCCGCCCTCCTCACCCGGGAGGGGCCGGGGCTTAGGCTCCTGGGCCTGGCCCACCGCATGGACCCCGAGCTGGCCCTCTCCGTGAAGGTCCCCGTGGGAGGGACCCGGGCACCCCTCGCTCTGGAAAACCTGGGGGAGTTTCGCCTACGGGTGGAGGACCCGGAGGGGATGAAGGCCAGGCTGGACGCCACCTCCATCCCCACCTTCCTGGCGGTGATCCGTGAGGCCCTGGAGGAGGCGGGGTACGGGGAGGCGGACCTGGACTACCTGGCCCTCCTCCACATGAAGCGCTCCGCCCACCAGAAGGTCCTCCAGGGCCTAGGCCTCGCCGAGGGGCAGTCCATCTACCTCGAGGACTACGGCCACCTGGGCCAGCTGGACCCCATCCTCTCCCTGAAGCTGGCCTGGCGGGAAGGGAGGCTCAAGGAGGGGAGCCTGGTGGCCCTGGCGGCGGCGGGGGTGGGGTACTTCTACGGGGCGGCGGTCCTCAGGCTGGAGGGGAGGCTTTATGCTTGAGCCGAACCGGCTTGCTTGGCTTGCGGCCCAGCACCCAAAGCGGGAGGCGGTCTTCTTCCGGGAGCGGTGGTACACCTATGGGGAGCTCTACCAGAGGGCCAGGCGGGCGGCGGGTGCCCTCAGGGCCCTGGGGGTGGGCAGAGGGGACCGGGTGGGCCTCCTCGCCCAGAACCACCTGGCCTACCTGGACCTTCTCTTCGCCGGGCCTCTTCTTGGCCACGTCCTTACCCCTTTCAACCACCGTCTAAGCCTCCCCGAGCTCCAGGCCCTCCACGCCTACACCGAGCCCAGGGTTCTCCTCTATGGCGAGGGCTTCCGGGAGGCCGCCATGGCCTTGGACCCCAAGGCCCTTCCCGTAGAGGCCCTGGAGGAGGGGGAGGAGGCCCAGGAGAAGGTCAGGGTGGGCCTCGAGGACCCCGCCCTCCTCCTCTTCACCGGGGGGACCACGGGCCTGCCCAAAGGGGCCCTCATCCCCTACCGCCAGCTTCTTTTGAACGCCCTGGAGACCGCCGCTGCCTGGGGGCTTTCCCGGGAGGACCGCTACATCCTGGCCACCCCCATGTTCCACGCCGCCCTCAACGCCCTGGCGACTCCCCTGCTCTTCCTGGGGGGGCAGGTGGTGATAGAAGAGCGCTTCCGGGCCGAGGAGTACCTGGAGCTTACCCGCCGCTTCCGGCCCACCCTCCTCTTCCTGGTGCCCACCATGTTCCAGATGCTTTTGGAGGCGGAGGCCTGGGAGGGGATAGACCTGTCCTTCGTTCGCTTCGCCATCTCCGGCGGGGCCCCCTGCCCGGCTCCCGTGCGCGAGGCCTTCCGCAAGAAGGGGGTGCGGTTCAGGCAGGGCTATGGCCTCACCGAGTGCGGGGTGAACTGCTTCGCCTTTGAGCTGGCGGAGGCCGAGGCCTACCCCGAGAGCGTGGGCCGCCCTATGCCCCACCTCCGGGCGCGCCTGGTGCGGGAGGACGGCAAGGAGGCGGCCTTGGGCGAGGCGGGGGAGCTCTGGCTTTCCGGGGGCGTGGTCATGAAGGGCTACTTCCGCCGCCCGGAGGAGAACGAGAAGGTCTTCGCCTGGGATGGGGAGAGGCTTTGGCTCAAGACCGGGGACCTGGCCTACCGGGACGAGGGAGGACGCTTTTACATCGTGGGCCGCAGGAAGGAGATGTTCATCTCCGGTGGGGAGAACGTGTACCCCGTGGAGGTGGAAAGGGCCCTCTACGACCACCCGGCGGTGAAGGAGGCGGCGGTGGTGGGGGTCCCTGACCCCAGATGGGGGGAGGTGGGGGTGGCCTTCGTGGCCCTAAGGCCGGGAGAGGCCCTGGAGGCCGAGGCCGTCAAGGCCTTCCTCAGGGAGCGCCTCGCCGGGTACAAGGTGCCCAAGCACGTGGTTTTCCTGGAGGAGCTTCCCAAGACCGGGCCGGGCAAGGTCAACAAGGAAGCCCTGAAGCGGCTTTGGGAGGAGGGACATGGCGCGGCTTAGGTACGAGGTGGTGGGGGAGGGGCCTAGGGCGGTTTTCCTGAACGGCCTCTTCCAGCGCCTGGAAAGCTGGGACTTGGTTCTTCCCCACCTCCAGGGCTTTGCCATTCTTCGCTACGACATGCGGGGCCAGGGGGAAAGCGAGGCCCCTGAAGGGCCCTACACCCCAAGGGTCCACGCCCAGGACCTCCTCGGCCTCCTGGACCGGCTGGGCTGGAAGGAGGCCGTTCTGGTGGGGCTTTCCAACGGGGGCATCGTGGCCCTGACCCTGGCCCTTATGGCCCCGGAAAGGGTCCAGGGTCTGGTCCTCGCCTGCACCACCCCCTACCTGGACACGGCTTTGCGGGCCAAGGTGGAGCCCTGGCTCCACGCCCTCAGGGCGGGGGGAACGCTCCTCCGCCTGCGGGTGGCCCTGCCCTGGGTCTTCGGGGCCCGCTTCCTGAACGCCCACCCCGAGCTCCTCGCGGAGGAGGGCCTTAAAGCCCTGGCGGCCCAAGCCCCGGGCGAGGCGGCCCAGGAGAGGCTCCTCCAGGGCTTCCTCACCCTGGAGGACCTGCGGCCGGGCCTGAGGGGCCTTTCCCTCCCAAGCCTGGTCCTCTACGGGGAAGAGGACCTCCTTTTCCCCAGGCCCTACGCCCTGGCCCTGGCGGAAAGCCTGGGTGCCAGGCTTGCCGCCCTTCCCACCGGGCACGCCGCCCCCCTCGAGGACCCCCTGGCCTTCGCCCGGGAAGTCCGGGCTTTCTTGGAGGAGGTGTATGCTTAGCTATCTGGAGGCTGGACAGGGAACGCCCGTGGTGCTGGTCCACGGCAACTTCGCCTGCAAGGCGTGGTGGCGGGGCCTTTTGGAGGAGCCACCCAAGGGAGCTAGGCTCCTGGCCCCTGACCTCCCGGGGTTCGGGGACTCCCCCGCTCCCGAGGGCTTCGTTCCTTCCATCCCCGCCTACGCCGAGGCCCTCCGGGGCTTCCTGCGGGAGATGGGGGTGGAGGAGGCGGTCCTGGTGGGTCACTCCCTGGGCGGGGCGGTGGCCATGGAGGCGGCCACGGAGAAGACCCGGGGGCTCGTCCTCCTAAACTCCGCGCCCCCCTCCGGCCTGGTGACCCCTGAGGCCTACTACCCCATCCTGGAGTCTTATCGGATTAACCGCGAGGCCCTGGCCCAGGCCCTTTCGGCCATGGCCCCCACCCACCGCCCCCCCTGGTTCCCGGGGCTGGTGGACTGCGCCCAAAGGATGCACCCCGCCCACTACCAGGGGAACGCCCGGGCCCTTTCGCTCTGGCGGGCCTCCCAGGCCTATCCTGGTCCCGTCCTTGTGCTCTACGGGGTCTTGGATCCCATCGTTACCCGGGCCATGGCCGAGGAGACGGCGGCCTTTTTCCCCAAAGGGAGGCTAGAGGTCCTGGAAGGCGTGGGCCACTCCCTGAACCTGGAGGATCCGGCGCGGCTCAAGGCTATGCTGGAAGCCTTTCTGAGGGAGGTGGCGGGATGAGGTTCCGAGTAGGGGATCGGGCCAGCTACACCCAGACCCTCTCCGAGGCCCACGTGGCCCTCTTCGTGGGGGCGGTGGGGGACACGAACCCCCTCCACGTGGACGAGGCCTACGCCAAAAGGAGCCGCTTTGGCGGGCGCATCGCCCAGGGGATCCTGGTGGCGGGCCTCATCTCCACGGTGATCGGGACCAAGCTCCCCGGGGTGGGGGCCATCTACCTGGGCCAGACCCTGCGCTTTCTGAAGCCTGTCTACCTGGGGGACACCATCACCGCCACGGCCATCGTCAAGGCGGTGCGGGAGCGGGAAAAGGGGGGATACGTCCTCACCCTGGACACCTTCTGCGAGAACCAGAAGGGGGAGAGGGTCCTCGAGGGGGAGGCTGTGGTGCTTTACGAGGAACCTACGGGCCCAGGGCCCTAGGGAATGAAGGAGGTAGGGAACATGAAGAAAGGCGTGTTGGCGTTCCTGTTCTTGGCGCTGGGCTTGGCCATGGCCCAGACCACGGTGAAGGTGGGGGTCCTCCTGCCCCTCTCGGGACCCTCCAGCGTGGCGGGCAAGGCGGCCCTGAACGGCATCCAGCTGGCTGCTGATGAGGTCAACGCCGCCGGCAAGGTGCGGCTGGAGCTGGTGGTGGTGGACGACGGCACCGACCCCGCCAAGGCAGTCCCCGCCTTCACCAAGCTCATGACCGTGGACCGGGTGGACATCGTCATCGGCGGGCTGGCCAGCAGCGTGGCCTTCGCCCTCTCGGGCCCGACGAAGCAGTACGGCCCCCTCTTCCTGTGCATTGGGGCCGCCTCTTCCGTGGTGGAGCAAGCCTTTGAGGGCTACCCCCTCTTCTTCCACTACCACCCCTGGGACTACCACAACGTGGCCGCCGCCCTGCAGTTCTTCCAGTACCTCAACCAGGCGCACGGGGCCAAGAAGGTGGCCATCCTCTACGAGGACGGCCCCTTTGGCTCGGCGGGAATCGGGGTCTACAGGCAGCAGCTGGAGCGCCTAGGCTACCAGGTCCAGGCGGAGCCCTACAAGGCGGGAAGCGGCCAGTTCACCCCCGTCCTCACTCGCTTCCGGGCCTTCGCCCCCGATATCTTGTACTGGATTGGATACGATGTGGATGCCCTGCCCATCGCCACCCAGACCCGGCAGGTGGGCCTCAAACCCAAACTCATCTACGGGGCCCCGCCCTCCTGGCCCGTTGGCTTTGAGAAAAACCCCCTGTCCCAGGACGTGGCGGGGATGACCGCCTGGCTCCCCACGGTGCCCAACGCCGAGTCCCGCCGTTTTGTCCAGGTCTACCGCACCAGGTTCGGGGAGGTGACGGAGGAGTACATGGCCCCCATGGGCTACACCATCGTGAAGAGCCTGGCCCTGGCCGCTGAACGGGCGGGGAGCGCCGACAAAAACCGCATCGCCGAGGCCCTAGCTGCTCTTAAGATGAACACGCCCTTTGGCCCCCTGAGCTTCAAGCCCTCGGATACCGGCAAGACCCGGTACCAGGGCTTCGGGTCGGAGATCTGGTTCCAGTTCCAGTACATCCAGGGAACCCGCCGTCCGGTCTTCCCCAAGGACAAGGCCACGGTGCCCCTGCGCTACCCTGGGGAGTACTACCTGCGCTAGCATGGAGCTTTTCCTCCAGACCCTCATCAACGGCCTCCTCATGGCCGGGGTCTACGCCCTGGTGGCCACAGGCCTGGCCCTCTCCCTGGGGGTAGTGGGCATCGTGAACTTCGCCCACGGGGAGTTCCTCATGGTGGGGGCCTACCTCTCCTACCTGCTCTACGCCGCCCAGGGCGTGGACCCCCTCCTCTCCCTGGGCCTGGCCTTCCTGGCCGCCTTCCTGGTGGGGGCCCTGGCCTACTGGGGCCTCATCCGTCCGGTCCTAAGGGCTCCCGAACTCAACCAGATGCTCCTCACTTTTGGACTTTCCATCCTCCTGCAGAACCTGGCCCTTCTCCTCTTCGGGGCGGACACCCGGGTGGTGGCGCCCCCTTATCAGGCAGCTACCCTGGCCATCGGTCCTTTCTTCTTGGGAGCGGTACCCTTGGGCGCTTTCTTTCTCTCCTTGTCCCTGCTCCTCGCCTTGTACCTCTTCCTCACCCGGGCTCCCCTGGGCCTGGCCATGCGGGCGGTGGCCCAGAACCGCCTGGCGCCAGGGCTTTTGGGCATTGAGGCGGAGAGGGTCTACTTATTGGCCTTTGGCCTGGCGGCGGCCCTGGCCGGGGTGGCCGGGGTGATGCTCTCGGTGATGCTCTACGCCAGCCCTACCGTGGGCTTTCTCTTCACCCTCAAGTCCTTCGCCATCGTGGCCCTTGCGGGGCTTGGGAACCTGAGGGGGGTCATCCCGGCTGCCCTGGTGCTGGCCCTGGCCGAGGCCCTGGTGAGCACCTACGTGCCGGGGGGTGGGGGTTTGGTGGAGGCGGTCTTTTTCCTGGTCCTCTTCCTGGCCCTGGTGGGTCGGGCCTGGAGGTGGGGATGAGGGGGGTGGTCCTCTTCCTCCTGGTCTTCGCCCTCCTGCCCTTCCTGCCCCTTGGGGTCTGGCGGGCCTACCTCTTGGACGCGGGGGTTTTCATGCTCCTCTACACCGCTTTGGCCCTCTCCTGGGACCTGGTGGCCCGCACCGGCCAGCTCTCCCTGGCCCACGGCGCCTTCTTTGGGCTCGGGGCCTACGGGGTTGGGCTCCTGGTGCCCCACGTGGGGACCCTCCCCGCCCTGGTCTTGGGAAGCCTGCTTGCGGGGTGTTTCGCCCTTCTCCTGGGTTCGGTAACCTTGAGGCTCCACGGCCTCTACTTCGCCATCGCCAGCCTGGCCTTCAGCGAGGTGCTGAGGACCCTGGCCCTGAAGCTCCCCTTCACTGGGGGGCCCATTGGCCTTGCCGTTCCCCCGGCCTTTGGCGGCGGTGTGCCCTTAGCGCCCTACTACTTGGCTTTCGCCGTTTTAGCCGTGGCTGTGGGCCTCAGCCTCTGGGCCGAGCGTGGCCCCTTCCGCCTGGCCCAGGCGGCCTGCCGGCAGTCCGAGCCCGTGGCCCGCGTCTTGGGGGTGCGGGTGGTGCGGGTGAAGCTCCTTTCCCTCCTCCTGGGGAGCCTGGTGGCGGGCCTAGCGGGGGGGGTTTACGCCATGAAGGCCCTCTTCATCAACCCTTACGAGGCCTTCAGCCTGGGACGGGCGGTGGAGGCCCTGGTCATTCCCATCTTCGGCGGACTTTACACCACCTTGGGCCCTCTTCTCGGGGGCGTGGTCCTGGTGGGGCTGGAGCAGGTCCTAAGGCTTTGGATCCAGGAGGGGTACCTGGTGGTCTACGGGGCCATCCTCATCCTGGTCATTCTGTTCTTGCCCCGCGGGCTTCTTGGGCTACTGGGGAGGCGGCGTGGCTAAGGTCTTAGAGGTCCAAGGGGTGTCCAAGCGCTTTCTCGGGCTAAGGGCCCTCCAGGGCGTCACGCTTCACCTGGGGGAAAACGAGATCCTGGCGGTGATCGGCCCCAACGGGGCGGGGAAGAGCACCCTGCTCAACGTGATCTCCGGTCTCCTCCGGCCAGACGCAGGCCAGGTTCTTCTCCTGGGCCAGGACGTGACCCACTTCCCTCCGGAAGCCCGGACCCACCTGGGCCTGGGCCGGGCCTTCCAGATCCCGAGCCCCCTGCCCGAGCTCACGGTGTGGGAGAACCTCCTGGTGGGAGCCCTTTTCGGCAAGCCAGGCCGTTCCCGCAGGGAGGCGGAAGCTTGGGTGGAGGAGGTCCTGAGGCTCACGGGGCTTTACCCCAAGGCCGAGGCCCTGGCGGGGGAACTTACCCTCTTGGAGGACAAGCGCCTGGAGCTGGCCCGGGCCCTGGCCACCGCTCCCAGGGTGCTTCTCCTGGACGAGGTCATGGCTGGGCTCCGCCCCAAGGAGGCCCAGGAGGCGGTGGACCTGGTGCGGCGGATCCGCGATACCGGGGTCAGCGTCCTCTTCATTGAGCACCTGATGCCCGTGGTGCGGGCCTTGGCGGACCGGGTGGTGGTCCTGGACTACGGGGAGGTCATCGCCGAGGGCACGTACGAGCAGGTGGCCCAGGAGGAGAGGGTGCGAGAGGCCTATTTAGGGAGGCGGGCGTGAGGCTTGCGGTGGAGGCCTTGGAGGCGGGCTATGGCAAGGCCCAGGTCCTTTTCGGCGTGGATTTGGAGGTGGGAAAGGGGGAGCTCGTGGCCCTCCTCGGGGCCAACGGAGCGGGGAAGACCACCCTGCTGCGGGTCATCTCGGGCTTGGTGAGGCCTTGGGCGGGCCGGGTCCTTCTGGACGGGCGCGACCTCAAGGGGCTTTCCCCTGCCAAAAGGGCCCGCTTGGGCCTAGGGCACGTGCCCGAAGGAAGGCAGCTTTTCCCCCTGATGACCGTGGAGGAGAACCTGAGGCTAGGGGCGGCCTTCCTGGCCCCGGGAAGGGACAAGGAGGGGTACCAAAGGGTTTACGCCCTCTTTCCCCGCCTAGGGGAGAGGCGGCGGCAACTGGCGGGAACCCTATCAGGGGGCGAGCAGCAGATGCTGGCCATTGGCCGGGCCCTCATGGGCTTTCCCAAAATCCTCCTGGTGGACGAGCCTTCCCTGGGTCTTTCCCCAAGGCTCGCAGAGGAGGTGCTTTTGGCGCTCAAGGCTGTGGCGGGGGAAGGTGTGGGGGTGTTTTTGGTGGAGCAGAACGTGGCCCTCAGCCTCGAGGTGGCGGAAAGGGCCTACGTCTTGGAGCAGGGGAGGGTGGTTCTGGAGGGTCCCGCCCGGGTGCTGGCCCAAGACCCCCGGGTGCGGGAGGCCTACCTGAGCCTTTGAATGGAGGTCTGCGCCGACCTTAGAGGTGGCCCGTGGAACGAGGCAAGGTTCTCTCCTTAGGCTTCCCGTGTTTTCGTTACTGGCCCAAAGCTTCTCGTAGCTGGAAGGCCATCTGCAAGAGGCACACATCCTCTACTCGTTCCAGGCTGAGGCCCGTGAGTTCCTCTATCCGGTGAATCCGATAGAGGACGGTATTGGGGTGAAGGCCAAGCCGATGGGCGGCCCTCTTCAAGGAGAGCCCCGCCCTCAAGAAAGCCTCGAGAGTCTGCCAGAGGTTTGGATTCTCCTCTAGGGGCCTTATAAGGCGCATAAGCCGCTCCTGACCCCGGGGAGACTCCAAGGCCATGCTAAGAGGCCAAAGGAGGCGTACCGGATAGAGGCCTGGGGGCATCCGGAGGAGAGGGCCTAAGAGGAGGGCTTCCTCCAAGTCCCTCTGGACTTCTTCCCTGGATCTTCCCTCTTGGGCCCAGAGAACGGCGGCATGGGCCTTGGCGAGTTTACGGAGGGCGTCCTCCACATCCCTTAAAGGGAGCCGGAGCAGAAGGATCTGTCCGCCAGGAGTCTGGGTAAAGGCCGTCCCCTCGGCATCCAGGGACAGGTAGCGGGGGGCATAGACCAGGGCGCCAGCATCGTTTAAGCCCACCCCAATCCCGGAAACTGGGCCTGGGGGCCAGGTTCCCTCTAGAGAAAGCCGGTATCCCCGAGCTGAGGCTTCGCTCACCCGGTCCAGGACTTGGGCCACCCGGGGGGCCGCCTCCACGAGGAGGTGGGGCGCTTCTTCCCGGAGGGCCTCGAGGGTATCCTTGGCCCAGAGGCGGTAGGCCCGGAGTAGCCCTGGGAGGGAGACACCTTGGCGTTGGCGCCTCTGGCCCACGGCCATCGCCAGGTCCTCCAAGCCCTCGTCCTGGCCCTTTAGGGCAGCGCAGAGGTATTCGTAGGAGACCAGGGCTACGTCCCGTTCCAATAGGTGGGTGTGGAGCCGGGCATAGTCTGGGATCTCCCGTGCGTAATGCCGGGCCATGGCCTGGGCCCAGGTGTGGAGGGAGCGAACCAAGTCCGCCATCCTGTCCCTTAGCCCCAAGGATACACCGGATCGCGCCTTTGTGTACCCCCCCAAATCCTGGGTCCTCTCCTTGGGGTGGGCTCCCGATGACAGGCCAGGCTCCTTGGGGCATACTAGAAGTCACCTAGAGGAGGAAGCATGCTGCGGAACCTGGTGGGCGGCCAGTGGCGTGAGGTGTCCCGTTCCACGCTTCCCGTGTACAACCCGGCCACGGGGGAGGTCATTGAGGAGGTCCCCCTTTCGGGTCCGGAGGAGGTGGGGGAGGCGGTGGCGGCGGCAGCCAGGGCCTTCCCCATGTGGAGCCGGACCCCGGTTATGGAGCGGGTTCGGCTCATGTTCCGCTTCAAGGAGCTTTTGGAGCGCCACTTTGAGGATCTGGCCCGCCTGGTGACCCTGCACCACGGGAAGACCCTGGAGGAGGCCCGGGGGGAGGTGCGCCGGGGCATTGAGGTGGTGGACTTCGCCTGCGGGGCGCCCACCCTTCTTCAGGGAAGGACCCTAAGGGAGGTCACAGGGGGTGTGGACCAGAACCTCTTCCACTACCCCCTGGGGGTCGTGGCGGGCATCCCTCCCTTCAACTTCCCGGTGATGATCCCCCTCTGGATGTTCCCCATCGCTGTGGTGGCTGGGAACACCTTCGTCCTCAAGCCCTCGGAGAGGACCCCTCTGGGAGCGGTGCGGTTGGCGGAGCTCTTCCTGGAGGCGGGCTTCCCCGAGGGGGTGCTGAACCTGGTGCACGGGGGTAAGGAGGCGGCGGAGGCCCTCGTTAGCCACCCCGAGGTGCGGGCGGTGCAGTTCGTGGGTTCGGAGCCTGTGGCCCGGAGGGTCTACGCCCTGGCGGCGCAAGGCGGCAAGCGGGTTTCGGCGGCGGGCGGGGCCAAGAACCACCTGGTGGTGATGCCGGATGCCGATCTGGACCTGGCCGTTCCCGCCATCTTGAACTCGGCTTTTGGCAATGCTGGGGAGCGTTGCCTGGCGGGGAGCGTGGCCGTAGGGGTAGGAGAGGTGGGGCCAGAGCTTTTGGAGCGGGTGGTGGCCGCGGCCTCCCGCCTGAAGGTGGGCCCAGGGTGGGAGGAGGGGGTGCAGGTGGGTCCCCTGATCCGGGAGGAGCACCGGCAGAGGGTGGTGCGGTACATCCACCGGGGCCTGGAGGAGGGGGCGGGGCTGGCTTTGGACGGGCGTGGGGTGGAGGGGCCGGGCTTCTTCCTGGGGCCCACGGTGCTGGACCGGGTTTCCCCCAGCATGGCGGTGGGGCGGGAGGAGATCTTCGGGCCCGTGCTTTCCGTGTCCTACGCCAAGACCCTGGAGGAGGCCATCCGGCAGGCCAACGCGGTGTCCTATGGCAACATGGCTTGCATCTTCACCTCCAGTGGGCGGAACGCCCGGATCTTTCGGGAGGAAGTGCAGGCGGGGATGGTGGGGGTGAACGTGGGGGTGGCCCAGCCCTTCGCCTTCTACCCCTTCTCCGGGTGGCGGGCCAGCTTTTTCGGGGACCTGCACCCCCACGGCCCCGACGCCTTCCTCTTCTACACCCAAAGGAAGGTGGTGGTGGAAAGGTGGTGATGCGGGCAGCAGTACTGAACCAGGTGGGTGGCCCCCTCGAGGTGGAGGAGGTCCCCATTCCCAAGCCCAAGGTGGGGGAGGTCCTGGTGCGGGTGGCCGCTTGTGGGGTCTGCCACACCGATCTCCACGTGATCAAGGGAGAGGTGGCCTTTCCCACCCCATGCGTCCTGGGCCACGAGATATCCGGAGTGGTGGCCGAAGTGGGCCCGGGAGTGGAGGGTCTGGAGGTGGGGCAGAAGGTGGTGGCCAGCTTCATCATGCCCTGCGGCCACTGCCACTACTGCGTACGCGGCGAGGAGGACCTCTGCGAGCGGTTCTTCGCTTTTAACCGCTTGAGGGGCGTCCTCTATGACGGTTCCACCCGGCTTTTCCGGAAAGACGGCACGCCCCTCTGGATGTACTCCATGGGGGGTCTGGCGGAGTACGCCGTGGTCCCGGCCACGGACGTCTTTCCCCTGCCTGAGGAGCTTCCCCTGGAGGAGGCCGCCATCCTGGGTTGCGCCCTCTTCACCGCCTTTGGGGCGGTGCGGACCGCCGGGTTGGAGGGGGGAGAGGCCGTGGCCGTGGTGGCTACAGGCGGGGTGGGCCTGGGGATCGTCCAGCTGGCCCGGGCCTTCGGGGCCTACCCGGTGGTGGCCGTGGACGTCCGTGCTGAGAAGCTCGCCAAGGCCAAGGCGCTCGGGGCTACCCACACCCTGACCCCGGAGGAGGCCCGGGAGGGGGTAAGAGACCTCACGGGAGGAAGGGGGGTAGATATTGCCTTTGAGGCCCTAGGGCGTCCCGAGACCTTCCGCCTGGCCCTGGACCTCCTCCGGGACGGGGGGCGGATGGTGCCCGTGGGCATCGCCCCCCAGGGGGTGGAGGCCGGGGTGGAGATTACACGGCTCGTCCGGCGGAAGCTAAGGATCCTCGGCTCCTACGGGGCCAGGCCCCGGAGGGATATGCCCCTTCTCCTGAGGCTGGCCCAGGTGGGGATCATCGGGGTACGGGCAGAGGTGACGGAGAAACACCCTTTGGAAGCAGCCGACCTAGCCTACCACCGTCTGGATCGGGGCGAGGTGGTGGGCCGGGCGGTGGTGGTCATGGGAGGTGAGGCATGAAAAAGGCAAAGAGGGTCAGGGGTCAAGGTGCCAACTCTGGGAACGGGAAGGTCGTGGCCCGCCGCAAAGTACTGAAGGGTGGGCTGGCCCTGGGGCTCGGGGCCGTGGCTTTGGGCAGCACGGCGAGGGCGCAAAGGCGGCCGGAGGTCCGCTGGACCATGGCCACCTCTTGGCCCGCCGCCATCCACCTGCACCACATGGCGGAGTACTGGGCCAAAAAGGTGGAGGAGATGAGCGGTGGCCGCATGGTGGTGGACGTGCGCCCCAGCGGGGCCATCGTGGGGGCTTTTGAGGTGCTGGATGCCGCTAGCACCGGTGTGGTCCAGGCCATGCACAGCTGGAGCGCTTATTGGATTGGCCGCAATCCCGCTACGGCGTTTTTTGCTTCGGTTCCCTTCTTTTTCACCCCTCTTTCCCATCTGGCCTGGGTGTATGAGGGGGGCGGTCTCCAGCTTTGGCAAAAGATCTACGATGATCTCCGGCTCAACGTCAAGGTTTTCCCTTGCGGAATTACCCATGCGGAAATCGTGGCCTGGGCTCACAAGCCCTTGCGCAGGCTGGAGGACTGGAAGGGGTTGAAGTACCGGGCTCCTGGGATATGGGGAGAGATGCTTCGGGGCCTTGGGGTAGCCGTTACTACCCTGCCTGCGGCCGAGCTCTACACGGCCATGGAGCGTCGGGTCATTGACGCCACGGAGTTCAATACACCCTACACCGACCAGCTCCTGCGCTTTCACGAGGTGGCCCGCTTCTTCACCGGTCCGGGGATGCACCAGCCCACGGTGCTCTTTGAGCTGGTGGTCAATAAGGCCGCTTGGGACCGCCTTCCGGGGGACCTAAAGGTCATCGTGGAGGAAGCGGCCCGTGCCACGACCCTGTGGGGCCTGGTGCGCGACTTCCATGCGAGCCTCGAGGCCCTGGACTTCTTCCGCCGGCGGGGAAACCAGCAGGTTACCGTGGAGCGCCAGACCCAGTGGGAGATCTACAAGATGGCCATGGAGTTTCTCAAGAAGCAGGCGGAGGCCAACCCCACTTTCAAACAAGTGTTGGACTCCGCCCTGACCTACCATCGTAGGGCCGCAGCTTACGAGGAATTCATGACGCCTATTCCCGTTAGGGAGGCCCATCGGGTGCCGCCCCAGTACCGCGTGCTCTAAGGCTCATGGGGCTTCTAAGGGGGTGCGGATGGAAAGGGTCTTTGCCTTCGTGGACCAGTTGAATGAGTTTTTGAGCCGCCTCGTTTCATGGCTTCTCGTGGTCCTTGTGTTCACCCTATCCTACGAGGTGGCGGTTCGCTACCTCCTTGGAAGCCCCACCCTCTGGAGCTATGACCTGAGCTACATGCTGACCAGCGCTGCCTTGGTCCTGTCCATGGCCCACGTTCTTCAGAGGAACGAACACGTGCGGGTGGACATCTTGCCCAGCCTTCTTGCCCCCCGCTGGGCCGCGGCCTTGGAGGGGTTGCTTTACCTCACCCTCCTCTTCCCCTTTCTGTTCCTCCTCCTTTCGGTTATGCCGGGTCACGTGCTCTACTCTTGGCAGGTTCAGGAGCGCTCCACGGCGGGCACTTGGCTTCCCCCTATATACCCCTTCAAGACCTGGGTTCTCCTTGGTATGGTTCTTTTGAGCTTCCAGGCTCTGGTCCAGTTTGTCCGGACCTTGCGGGATGCTCTTCGGAGGGTGGAATGACCGAGGTGAAGGCCCAAGTCCTCCCTCGAGGTCTCCTTACGGCCCTCTTGCTGGCGTTGACCTTCCTGGGCCCCATCCTCGCATGGCGGATGGGGGATGACCTTTCCCCAGAGGCCTTGGTGGGCCTGATCTTGATGTCCGTGATTGGGGCCATCCTCTTGGGTTTTCCCATCGCTTTTGCCCTGGCGGGTGTAGCCAGCATCTATGGCTACATCCTGGTGGGGCCCTTGGTGGGCAATATCTTCATGCTGAGGCTCTTCCAGGTTTTCCAGGATTATATCCTTATAGCTATACCCCTCTTCGTGTTCATGGGCGTCGCCATAGAGCGTGCAGGCCTGGCGGATAACCTGTATAAGGCGACAGTGGACTGGGTGGGACGCCGTAGGGGAGGGCTAGCCATAGCCACGGTCGTAGCGGCCACCATCTTCGCTGCGGCCACTGGGGTGGTGGGCGCCTCGGTGGTGGCCATCGGACTCTTGGCCCTTCCTCAGATGTTGCGGTATGGGTATGGCAAGCCCCTCACCACGGGGGTGATCTGCGCCGGGGGGGCCTTGGGCATCCTTATTCCTCCCAGCATCATGCTCGTGGTCTATGGCCCGACTGCGGGGATTTCTATCGGGTCCCTCTTCCTAGCCGCCATACCCGCTGGCCTTCTCCTCTCGGGCTTGTATATCCTCTACATAGCCCTTTACGCCCGTTTCAGGCCAGGGGAAGCCCCGGTGTATCTGGGGGAAATCCCGCCATTCAAGGAAAGGTTGAGGGAAGCGGTGGTTTCCGTTGTGCCCATTGGGCTTCTTGTGATGGCCGTGTTGGGCTCCATCTTCTTCGGCTTGGCCGCCCCTACGGAGGCGGCCGCTGTAGGGGCTTTGGGAAGCCTGGTCCTTGCCGCCTTTTACCGAAGGCTAAGCTTGCGCATCCTTTGGGAGATCGCGTACCAAGCTACCCGGATTAGTGCCATGGTCTACATGGTGCTCATCGGGGCTGGCTTCCTTAGCGCCATCTTCGTCCGGGTTCAGGGGGGGGATGCCGTGGTCCGGCTGGTGACAGGCCTCGAGCTCAGTCCGGGCCTGGTACTCCTGGTCATGCTTTTTGTTGTCTTTGTCCTGGGCATGTTCGTGGACTGGATTGGAGTCGTCATGATCACCGTGCCCCTCTTTATGCCCATTGCTAAAGCACTAGGATGGGACCCCCTCTGGTTCTCCATGCTCCTCATCGTCACCATGCAGACCAGCTTCCTTACCCCACCCTTTGCCTACACCATCTTTTATTTGAAGGGCATCGCACCCCCGGAGGTCACCACCTGGGATATATACCGGGGGGTGGTTCCCTTCATTCTGTTGCAGCTTTTGGGGACTCTCCTCATTTACCTTTTCCCAGGCATTGTGACTTGGCTTCCCCGGTACTTTGGGCTCGGGGGCTAGCGAGAAGGGGCCGCCCATCATGAGATTGAGGTTACCCCGCAAACCCATCCGCGAGTTACGGGCTTCCTTCCGATGGCCCGAGCCTCGGCTTTTCAACATGGGCTGGGATTCGGTGGATCCCTGGGCCAGGAGGATCCCTAAGCGTCTGGCCATTCTAGAGCCTTCCGGCCGGAGCTTGGACTACCGGAGTCTTAAGGACCTGAGCGACCGCCTGGGGTCTGCCTTGGAGGGTATAGGGGTGAGCCGCGGCGACCGGGTGGGCCTCCTCTTCCCGCAGTCCCTAGAGGCAGCCTTGGCCCACCTGGCCGTTTACAAGCTAGGGGCCATCGCCCTGCCCCTTTCCCCCTTGTTCGGGGAAGAGGCCGTGCGCTACCGGTTGGAGCACGCCGAGGCCAAACTCCTCCTTGGTGAGGGGGAGCTTCTGGAAGCCGTAAAGGGGGGTATCCCTGAGGGGGTAAAGGTCTTGGACACCCGGGCTTTGTGGGATCTGATGGAAAAGGCCCAGCCCTTTTCGCCCAGGGGCAGGCGGACCTCGCCTAGGGATCCCGCCCTGCTCATCTACACCTCAGGCACCACGGGAAAGCCCAAAGGCGTCCTTCTTCCCCACGCCACCCTCCTGGGCCATCTCCCAGGCTTCCAACTTTTCGCCAACTTTCCCCGTTACCCTGCGCTTTTCTGGTCTCCCGCCGACTGGGCTTGGATGGGGGGGCTCATGGACGTTCTCATTCCTGCGCTTTACTATGGGCTTACGGTCCTAGCCTACCGGCCCCGCCGTTTTGATCCTGAGGAGGCTATCTGGCTCATGCGGCGCTATGGGGTAACCCACAGCTTCCTTTTCCCTACTGCCCTCAAGCTCCTTCGGAACCTGGGTTCCATTTCTGACCCTCCCCGCTTGAAGAGCATCCACTCTGGGGGAGAGCCTCTAGGGGAAGAACTCCAGTCCTGGGCCCAGGGCAACTTCGGTATTCCCATTAACGAGTTCTATGGGCAGACGGAGGCTAACCTGCTGGTGGGCAACTGCTACTTGACGGACCCTATCAAGCCTGGGTCCATGGGCCTTCCGTATCCTGGCCACGAGGTGGTTGTGCTACGGGAAGATGGTAGTCCCTGTCCTCCCGGTGAGGTTGGGGAAGTGGCCCTAAGGACCCCTGATCCTGTCACCTTTTTGGAGTACTGGCGCAATCCAGAGGCTACCCAGGCCAAGTTTTTGGGGCCCTACCTCCTCACTGGTGATCTTGCCGTCCAGGACGAGGAGGGGTACTTCTGGTTCAAGGGCAGAAAGGATGACCTGATCAAGTCCTCGGGATACCGCATAAGCCCCTTTGAGGTGGAGGAGGCCCTTTTGGGCCATGCGGCGGTAGCCATGGCGGGTGTGGTGGGCTTACCGCATCCTGAGCGTGGAGAGGAGGTGGCTGCTTTTGTCAAGCTGAAGCCCGGCTTTGCCCCGTCTCCGGAACTGGAGGCGCAACTACAGGAGCTGGTGCGGAGGAAGGTGGGCCACCACGCTTATCCTCGGCGTTTCTTCTTTGTGGAAGAGCTCCCCCTGACCGCTACAGGCAAGTTACAGAGATTCCAGCTCAAACAAATGGCGAAGGAAGAACGGGGCAGAGAGTAGGAAATGATGGACTTGGGTATCCCGCCTGGAGGGTGCCCTTTCCCATTTCTATCCGCGAGGTCAAAGGTGGTTTGCGAAAGAGCCTTTGACTCTTAATGAAGGGGGGCAAATGCGAAGGACGGTTCTCATAACTGGTGCAGCTAGCGGCATCGGCTTGGCCATGGCCCGGGCCTTCGCCCGGGAGGGGGCGAGGGTGGTGCTCCATGACCTGAAGGACGCCTCCAAGCTGGCGGAGGAGCTTGGGGGGGTCTTCCTGCAGGCGGACCTCTCTCGTCCTGAGGAGGTGGAGGCTTTGGGCCAGAGGGCGGCGGAGCTGGGCGTGGACGTCCTGGTCAACAACGCCGGTTTCCAGCACATTGACCCGGTGGAGGAGTTCCCCTTGGAAACATGGCAGAAGATGATCCAGGTGATGCTCACCGCCCCTTTCCAGCTCATCAAGGCCCTGCTTCCCGGGATGAAGGCCAGGGGATGGGGGCGGATCCTCAACGTGGCCAGCGTCCACGGCCTGGTGGCGAGCCCCTACAAAAGCGCCTACATCAGCGCCAAGCACGGGCTCATCGGCCTCACCAAGACCGTGGCCCTCGAGGCCGGCCCCTTCGGGGTCACGGTGAACGCCATCGCCCCCGCTTACGTGCGCACCCCCCTGGTGGAGGGGCAGATCGCCGACCAGGCCCGCACCCTGGGCATCTCCCCGGAGGAGGTGGCGGAGAAGGTCTTCCTGGCCCAGGCGGCCATCAAGCGCCTCATTGAGCCGGAGGAGGTGGCGGAGCTGGCCCTCTTCCTGGCCTCGGAGAAGGCTTCCGCCATCACCGGGGCGATCTTGCCCATAGACCTGGGCTGGACGGCTCGCTAGACTTGGGCTATGGAACTCTTCCTGGTGCGCCACGCCATCGCCGAGCCTTTCCCCGGGGGGGCGGAAGAGGAGGCGGATGACGCCAGGCCTCTAGCCCCGAAGGGCATCCGCCGCTTCCGCAAGGTGGTCAAGGGGCTCGCCGCCTTGGGGGTGGAGCTGGACCTGATCCTCACGAGCCCCAAGCGCCGGGCCCTGGAGACGGCGGAGCTCCTTTCCGACCTCCTTTCGGGGGAGACCCGGGTCACGCCTCATCTGGCCGGGCCCCCGGGGGAGGCCCTTCTGGCGGAGATTCCCTTAGAGGGCCGGGTGGCCCTGGTGGGGCACGAGCCCTACCTTTCCGCCCTTTTGGGCCAGCTCCTCTTTGGGGACCTCGTGGGGGGTTCGGTGCGGGATGCTCTGGAGGGCCGCTTCCTCCTCAAGAAGGGAGGGGTGGCCTGGCTGGAGGGCACGCCAAGCCCCGGGGGCATGGTCCTGAAGGCCCTCTTCCCGCCTAAAGTCTTCCGCTTATGAAGGGAGCCCAAGCCTGGTTGGCCCATCTGGAGGCCCACCTGCCCCTGGCCCTTTCCGGGGAGGACCCCGAAGGGGTGCACCAGGTGCGGGTGGCGGGCAGGCGGCTTCGGGCCTACCTAGACCTTCTGGGCTTTAGGGTTCTAAAGGACGACCTCCGCTTCCTGGTGCGCCAGGCGGGCCGGGTGCGGGACCTGGAGGTGGCCTTAGGAAAAGACCTCCCCCAAGGCTTCCGGGAACATCTGGAGGCGGAACTAGGGGAAGCCAGGCGTTCCCTGGTGACCCTCCTTCGTTCCCCCTGGATGGGGGCCCTCCTCAGGGCCCTCCGGCACCTGCCCCCCCTGGACGAGAAGAGGGCCGGGAAGCGGCTTAAGCGCCTGGAGGCCCGCCTGGAGGAGCGCCGGGCCCGCCTCGAGGCCCAGCCCACCCTGGAGAACCTCCACGCCTTCCGCCGGGCCCTCCGGAGGGTGCGCTACGCCAAGGAGTTCCTGGGCCTTTCCAGCAAGCGGGAAAAGGCCCTGCAGGAGGTCCTGGGGGAGGTGAACGATCTCAAGGTGCTCAAGGACCTCCTCGAGGCCTACCTCCACGGCCGGGAGGACCTCGAGGCCCGGAGCTACCTAGAGGGGCTGGAAGGCGCTTTGGAGGAGGCCAGAAGGAGGGTTTTGGAGGAGCTCGGCCTCAGGTCCGTCCCCGGGGGTTAGGGGGTGGGCCTCCAAGAGTAGAGGGCCCGGAGCCTGGCGGTTTTCTTGTGCTGGTGGGCCTGCATCCGCGCAAGGACCTGGTCCAGGAGGGCCACGGCCTCCAGGACGTGGGGTCCCTTGTTGACCATGACGCACTCCGCGCGAGCCGCCAAAGCGGCATCGCTAAGCTCCGCCCGGGTGGGCACGCCCTCCTTCACCAGGCTTTCCAGCACCTGGGTGGCCCAGATGACCGGCACATGGGCGGCTTCGCAAAGCCAGAGGAGCTCTTCTTGCATCTCGCTCAGCCTAAGCCAGCCTATTTCCGCGGCCAAGTCGCCTCTGGCGATCATCACCCCCACGGGCCTCCTGCCCACGATGGCGGCCAAAAGGTGGGGCAGGTTGCGGACCGCCAACCGGGTTTCCACCTTGAGGACTACCCCCAGCTCCCTGGGCGCCTCGAGGCGGTCCAGGGTCGTTAGGAGGAGGGTCACGTCCTCGGGGCGCTGGACGAAGGAGTAGCCCACCAGGTGGGCGTAGCGGACGGCAAAGGCCAGGTCCCGGAGGTCCTTGTCCGTTAGGGGAGCGAGGGGCAAGTCGGTGTCGGGAAAGTTGAGCCCCCGGCCCTCCTTCAGCCGTTTCCCGCCCGGCTTGACCGCCTCCACCTCCACCACCGCCCCCTGCGGCAGGACCTCCACCACCCTGGCGGCCACCTTGGCATCGTCTATCCAGATCTGCGCCCCGAGCCCCAGGTGGGCCAGCACCGCCTGGGGTTCCACCTCCACCTGGAAGGGTGCCAAGGCCTCGGGCTGGGGGATGCGGGCGGCGAGGAGAATGCGGTCCCCCTTTAGGACCTTGTTCCGCTCCGGTGGGCTGACCACTCGGCCGGTGCGCGCCTTGGGGCCGCTGAGGTCCATCTGCACCCGGCACCTTTTCCCCGTAAACCCTTCGGCCCAATGCAGGTTTTCCAGCATCTTTGCCCAGATCTCCGGGCCATCGTGGGCCAGGTTGATGCGGGCCAGGTCCATCCCCTGGTTTAGAAGGTGCGCCAGGAGCTCCGGGTCCTCGGCGGCCTCCGTGGGCAGGGTGACCATGATCCGCCCCTGGCGGTGGGGAGGGGTTGGGCCCAAGAGGGTCTCGGCGTTTCTGGCCAGGGCCCTATCCCCGGCGAAGAAGACCTCCTTGGTGGGGGCGGGGAAAGGGAGGCCCACCTTGGCCCCCAGGGCGGCGATGATCGCGTCCAGGTTGGGTAAGACCCGGGACTCGCACCGACCCAGGGAGGAAAGCCCCCGCCAGGCCAGCTCCACCTGGAGGTCTCGGAGGTCCTTTTGCCGAAGGGTCAGGTAATGGGCCAGGTTATGTAGCTCGGGCCCAGGCTTTCCCCAGGCCTGCAGATAGGCCTCGGCTCCTTGCAGGACCTCCTCGCGAAGGGCCAGGAGCTCTTGGAGGAGGGCCTGGTCCTCCATGCCTTTACCCTCGCCCCGCTCTGTCAGACCGAGGTCAAGTGGAGGTTTACCTGGAGGTCTCCCTGGTTCCCGAGGCCCTGGAGGCTTTGGGGGGACCTGAGGGCGGTTCTTGCCCGCCACCTGGACCCGGAACGGGTCCTCCTGCTCACGGCTCAGGACGCTAGGGGGCGTCGCTGGCTTCGGGTGGTGGTCATCCTGAAAGAGGTCCGCCCCCCTGGAGGGGGCGGGCGTGCCGGCTAGGGCGCTTTCAGCGGAGCCGTTCTGGAAGTTCCACCAGCCAGAGTTTGGCGGGCTTGTCTTCGTAGACGGCGAAGTCGTTGTCCGAGATGAGGGCCAGGGTTCTGCCGTCCTCCAGGAGGGCGATCCCCTCCAGCTTGTCGGTGTCAAACTCCGGGAACTTCCAGGTTTCCAGGAGGAGCCGCCTTTCGGGGAGGCGGATCCCCAAACGGGCGTGGTCCGTCCCCGCCTTGTCCAGCTCGGGGCTTTCCCCGTCGGGGCGCTCTAGGAGGTTGGTGGCCCCCCTGAGGTCCACCAGGTAGATGCGGGCCCCGCCCTCGGCCCGCTCCAGGAGGAGAAGGGTTTCCTCCTTCACCCAGAAGGCCGCCGAGTACTTCATATCCCGGGGGCGGTTGGGCTTGGGGTAGTCCTTGGGGTTGGAGAAGGGGACCAGGTACATCCCCGTGGTCCGCACGTTCATGGGGTCGGAGACATCCAGCCGCACCGCCCGGGCCACCAGGCTCCCGTCAAAGGCCGGGTCTTTGGTGCTCCCGATGGGGCTTTGCAGGATGGCCCAGGCCGTTTTGCCGTCGGCGGAGAGGGCCAGGTTTTCCAGGCCCCGGTTGTTCCGCCTTTGGGCCAGGATGCCGGGAAGGGCCTCCTTGACCGGGTAGTCCGCTTCCAAGCGCACCCCCTTGGGCACGAAGCGGGCCCGCACGACTCCCTCCAGGTCCACGTAGACCAGGGAGGGGGCGTACTCCTCCACCAGGAGGTAGCCCTTGTTTTCCGGTAGGGCCACCAGGTCCTCAGGGTCCAGGCCGTTTTGGTCGTAGGCTAGGCGAGCGGTGCAGGCGGTGTCCAGGAAGGGGAGGTCGTCCTGGGGGCGGTTGGGAAGCCCCGTCACGGGCCTGCCCTTGGGGGTGTAGAGGGGGAGGCTCCGCTCCACCCACGCCTCCCGGCCCTCGAGGCGGAGGAGAACCAGGCTCGGGGTGAAGCGGGGTACGGGAAAGACCTTGCCGCTTCCCCGGGCGCAGTCCAGGTTGGGGCCCCGGTCCGTGAGGCCCAGGAAGCGGTTGCCCCCAAGGGGATAGAGCCCGGAGCCCAAGGAGGGCAGGTCCAGCCGTCCGAGGCCCGCCGCCTGGGCCAGGGAAAGCTCCTGGGGCAGGAGGTAGGGGTTCAGGGCCGGGAGGGGCGTGGGGGCGAGGCTGTAGACCCCCACCACCTTCTGGGCCAAGGCGGCGCCGAGCCAAAGTCCCGCTAGGATGAAGCCTTTTTTCATATTCACCTCCGTGGGAAGGCCTTTGGGGCCTCCTGAGCCAACATAGGCGAGGAGTGTCATGGGGCGGTCAAAAGGGAAGGCCCCGGGGATCCCCGGGGCTCCCCGGCCCAGGGCCTACCGCGCCACGCTGGCGTTGTAGCGGGCCAGGGCCTGGTCCGCCTTGGCCTTGGCCTCGGCCAGGGCCTCCCTAGCGGGCCTGCCCCGCAGGACCTCTTCCCAGGCCGCGGCCACGTACTGGCGGATCTCGGGGAAGCTTCCCATGAGGCAACCGGCGGAGGCGGTGTTCACCTTGGAGGTGGCCAGCTGCTGGATGGCGGTGGTGAAGTTGGGGTTCTTCACGTGGGCCTGGCGCACCTCGGGGAGCCCGTCCACCCCTTTGACCACGGGGAAGTAGCCGGTGGCGATGTGCCACTTGCCCTGGGTCTTGGGCTCCAGGAGGAAGCGCACGAAGGCCCAGGCGGCCTCGGTCTCCTCCGCGGGGAAGCCCTTCAGCACGTAAAGGGCCGCTCCGCCGATGGCCACCCCGTTCCGCTCCTTGAGGTAGGGGAAGAAGGCGGTGCGCACGGGGAAGCGGCCCCCCACCTGGCGCAGGACCCCGGTGAGGCTGGCGGTGGAGTAGCTGGCGATGGCCGCCTGGCCCTGGGAGAAGAGGCTTTGGGAGTCGCTCCAGTTCCTGCCCGTGTTGGCGGCCACCCCCTCGCGCACCAGGCGGGCGTAGGTGTCCAGGAAGGCCACCGCGGCCTCGTTGTCAAAGCTCACCGCCGTGGCCCGGGCCTTGCGCCCGTTCTCGTTGTTGCAGAAGTACTGGCCGGAGTTGTAGGAGAACTGCTCCACGAACCAGGAGTCAATGGGGATGGAGAGGCCGTAGCGCACCGTCTTGCCGGAAGCGTCCTTCTTGGTGAGTTTCCTGGCCGCTTCCTCCAGGTCCTTCAGGCTCCAGGTGGGCTTGAAGTCCAGGCCCGCCTCCTGGAAGGCGGCCATGTTGAAGTAGAGGAGGGGGTTGGAGGAGTTGAAGGGGAGGCCAAAGAGCTTGCCCTCCACGGTGTAGTAGTTCCGGGGCTGGGGGACGAGGCTGTCCAGGTTGAACCCTTTCTGCCGGGCCAGGTCCTCGAGGGGGACCACGGCCCCCGAGTCCGCCATGATCCGGGCCCCGATGTCGTAGACCTGGATCACGTGGGGGTAGCCCCGGCCCGCCCTTAGGGCCGCCAGGAGCTTGTTGATGCCGTCGTCGTAGCTCCCCACGTACTGGCTTTTGACCTCGTATCGGTTCTGGCTCCGGTTGAAGTCCTGGACCAAGGCCTCCGTGGCCTCGCCCAGGACCCCGCCCATGGAGTGCCAGAAGGTGATCTGCACCTTCTGGCCCAGGGCCGTCCCTAGGACCAACGCCGCTAGACCTGCCGTTACGAGCTTCCGCATACCGACCTCCTATCCCTTCAGCCCGCCCAAGGCGATGCCCTTGACGAAGGCCCTTTGGGCGAGCAGGAAGGCCAAAAGGGTGGGGAGGAGCACCAGAAAGCTGGCCGCCGCCACCACGTTCCAGCGGGCCACGGCGTCCGCCTCGTTCAGGATGAAGTTGATGGCGATCTGGGCCGTCTGCATCTCCTTGGACTGGGTGACTACCAGGGGCCAGAGGTACATGTTCCAAGTGCCGATGAAGGTGAGGGCGGCCAGGGCCCCCAGGGCGGGGGCGGCGAGGGGCAGGGCCACGTGGCGGATGAGGCCTAGGTGGCCCGCCCCGTCTATCCGGGCGGCGTCAAAATAGTCCTCGGGGATGGTCTTGATGTACTGCCGAAGAAGGAAGACCCCCAGGGGGCTTGCGGCGAAGGGCAGGATGAGGGCCTGGTAGGTGTCCAGCCAGTCCAGACGGCTCACCAGGAGGTAGAGGGGGAGGAAGGTGACCTCCCCAGGGACCAGGAGGAGGGCCACCGCCAGGCCGAAGAGGGCCCTTTGCCCCCGGAAAGGGATCCGGGCCAGGGCGTAGCCGGCGAGGAGGCTGGTGAGGAGGACCCCCAGGGTGGCCAGGGAGGCCACCAGGAGGCTGTTCGCCAGGTAGCGCCAGAGGGGGTAGTCCGTGAGGGCGGCCCGGTAGCCCTCGAGGCTCACCTTAGGGGGCAGAAGGCCAGGGGTGAAGAGGTCCTCGGGGGCCCGGAGGCTGGCCGAGAGGAGTACAAGAAGGGGAAGGGTGAGGAGGAAGGCGTATAGGGAAGCGAGGAGGTATAGGGGCCAGCGCCTACGCATAGTGCACCCTCCCTCCCAGGAGCCGGAACTGCAAGGCAGCCAGGACCACCAGGAGGAGGAAGAGGAGAAGCCCCTCGGCGGCGGCGTAGGCGAAGCGGAAGTTGAAGAAGGCGTCCTGGTAGACCCGGTAGATCCAGACCGTGGTGCTCTCTATGGGCCCGCCCCGGGTGAGGAGGTGGATCTGGCCGAAGGCGGTGAGGCTTTTCAGGAGGACCAGGAGGCCCACCAGGAAGAGGGTGGGGGAGAGGAGGGGGAGGACCACCTTCCAGAACCGGGTCCAGGGCCCGGCTCCGTCCACGCTGGCGGCCTCCAGGACCTCCTCGGGGATGTTCTGGAGGCCCGCGGTGAGCAGGATGGCGGTGAACCCCACCCCCGCCCAGGCGGTGACCACGGCGAGGGTGGGGAGGGCGAGGTCTGGGCTGGTGAGCCAGGGTTGAGGAGGGAGGCCCAGGCCCTTTAGGAGGTGGTTCAGGTAACCCCCCACAGGGTGGAGGAACCAGCCCCAGGCCACGGCGGCCACGGCGGTGGGCACGGCGGTGGTGAGGAAGAAGAGGGTACGGAAGAGGGCCACCCCGGGGTAGGGGCGCCACACCAGGAGGGCCGCCAAGAGGCCCAAGAGGAGCTCCAGGGGCACCACCATGAGGGCGAAGAGGAGCGTGGTCTTCACGCTCTTCCAGAAGGCGGGGTCGGCGAGCGCCTGGCGGTAGTTCTCAAGGCCGCTGAAGCGCAGGTCCCGGCCGAAGAGGCCCTCCTGGTGAAGGGAAAGCCAGACCGCCTGGCCCAAAGGGACCACGTAGAAGAGGAAGAAGAGGCCAAAGGCGGGGAGGACGAGGCCCAGGGCCCAGGCCTCTTCCTTGCGCTTTCGCGCACGGGCTTGCGCGCTCAAGGGGGATGCCTTAACCATCAAGGGCATCCTTGCAGACCTTTGTCAAAAGAAGGTCATCCCCTCCCTGACCCTCTTCTGACGGCGAGGGGCTATGGTTGGGCCATGGATGTCCGCCTGAGCCTCAACGTGCGAGACCTGAAGGCCATGGCCCCCCGCCTCGAGGCCCTGGGCCTTGGGGCCGAGGTCTACCTGGACCCCGAGGTCCTGGAAGACGACGGGCTTTTCTGGAACACACCCGCTTTGCCTTTCCCCCTCTCCGTCCACCTGCCCTTCTGGAACCTGGACCTCCTCTCCCCGGACCCCGAGGTGGCGAGCCTCACCCTGAGGCGCCTCCTCTTCGGGCTGGAGCGGGCGGCGGAGCTGGGGGCCGACCGGGCGGTGCTCCACTCGGGCCTCCCTGCGGGCCGCACCCCGGAGAAGGCCCTGGAGCGGGCCCCGCTCTTCGCCGAAGCCCTGAGGCCCGTGGTGCGCCGGGCCCGGGCCCTGGGCGTGGCCCTCTTCCTGGAGAACACCCACGAGCCCGACCCCGCCTCCCTCAGGGTGGTCCTCGAGGCCCTGCCCGAGCTGGGCTTCTGCTTTGACCCCAGCCACGCCCAGGTCTTCAGCCGCACCCCGGCCCCCGAGCCCTGGCTGGCCCTGGCTCCCGACCACCTCCACCTCAACGACCACGACGGGGCCTACGACCGGCACTGGAACCTGGGTCTTGGCGTGGGCGGCCACGAGAGGTGGCTGGGGCGCTTCCTGGAGGCCACCCTGGTCCTGGAGGTCCGGGGGGACCCCACGCCTTCCCTCCGCTGGCTGCAGGGGTTTCTTGACCGAGCCCTGACGGAAGCCCCTTAGCGTGCTCCTATGGGAAGAAGAATCCTGGTCAGCAACGACGACGGCATCTACAGCCCCGGGCTTTGGGCCCTGGCGGAGGCGGCGAGCCGCTTCGGCGAGGTGGTGGTGAGCGCCCCCGACGCCGAGCAGAGCGGGGCCGGGCACGGCATCTCCATCGCCCACCCCTTGAGGGCCTACCCCCATCCCGCCCCCTTCCCCGCCTACCGGGTCCGGGGGACCCCGGCTGACTGCGTGGCCCTGGGCATGCACCTCCTGGGCCCCGTGGACCTGGTGCTTTCCGGGGTCAACTTGGGGAGCAACCTGGGGCACGAGATCTGGCACTCGGGCACCGTGGCCGCCGCCAAGCAGGGTTTCCTCCTGGGGGCTTCGGCGGCCGCCTTCAGCGTGCGCATGAACGGGGAAGAGCCGGACTTCGCCCGCCTCATGCCCTGGATTGAGGACGTGCTGGAGGTCCTCCTCAGCCTCGAGGCCCCCTTCCTGGTCAACGTGAACCTTCCCTTGGCCCCCAAGGGCATGCTCTGGACCCGGCAGTCCGTGCGCCACTACGAGGGGCTGGTGGTCCCCGAGGCCGATCCCATGGGCCGGCCCGTCTACTGGTTCGCCGCCAGGCCCCTCACCGAGGCGGAGGAGGGCACGGACCGCTGGGCGGTGGAAGGGGGCTTTGTGAGCCTCACCCCTCTCCGCCTTGACCTCACGGACGAGGCCCGGCTTTCCCCCAGCTACCGGCATGTGGCCCACCCTTAGCGTGGTCATCCCCACCAGGAACCGGCCCCACCTCCTCCGCCAGGCCCTCCTAAGCCTCCTCCGCCAGACCTACCCCGCCTTTGAGGCCCTGGTGGCCGAGGACGGGGAAGGGGAGGGCCTTGGGGTGGTGGCGGGTCTTGGGGACCCCCGCCTGAGGGGGGTCTGGTCCAGGGGGAGGGGGCAGGTCTGGGCCCGCCTGGCCGCCTTGGAGGCTGCCCGGGGGGATGTGGTTCTTTTCCTGGACGACGACGACCTCCTCCTGGACCCCGCCTACCTCTACCGGGTGGCCCGGGCCCTGAAGGGGGGCGCGGGGGTGGCCTACTCCGGGGGCCGCTTCCTGACCCAAAGGGGGGACATCCCCTACGAGCCTGGGCCCATAGGCCCTTGGCTCCTAAAGGACAACCGCATCCTGGCCTCGGGGACCGCCCTTACCCGCAAGGCCCTCCACGACCTCGGGGGGCTGGACCCCGGCATGGGCCACTACTGGGACTGGGACCTCTGGCTCAGGGCCTACCGGGCGGGGCTTCCCTTCCGCTACCTGCCTGGGCCCAACGTGGGGGTGCGGGTCCACGGGGAAAACCAGAGCTACGGGGCGAACCTGCAGGGGAGGCGGAAGGACCTCGAGGTCCTCATGGCCAAGCACCGCCTGGAAGGGCTGGAGCTCAAGGACCACCTCCAGCTGGCCCTGACCGCCTTCTGACAAGGGCGTGCTCCAATGGCCCTTGGAGGTGAAAGGGATGAAACGCAGGGACCTCCTCAAGACAGCGGCCCTCCTAGGAAGCCTGAGCCTAGCCCCCAAGGGTCTAGCCCAAGGGGCGCCCCAGAACGCCCCGGCCCTGGGCCGCAGGTACAGGAACCTAATCGTCTTCGTCTACGACGGCTTCTCCTGGGAGGACTACGCCATCGCCCAGGCTTACGCCAAAAGGCGCCTGGGGCGCACCCTCCACCTGGAGCGCCTCCTAGCCCGCTACCCCAGCGGCCTCCTCAACACCTATAGCCTCACCAGCTACGTCACCGAGTCCAGCGCCGCAGGCAACGCCTTCTCCTGCGGGGTGAAGACGGTGAACGGGGGCCTGGCGATCCACGCGGACGGCACCCCCCTGAAGCCCTTCTTCGCCGCCGCCAAGGAGGTGGGGAAGGCGGTGGGCCTGGTGACCACCACCACCATCACCCACGCCACCCCCGCCAGCTTCGTCATCTCCAACCGGGACCGGAACGCGGAGAACCAGATCGCCGAGCAGTACCTGGCCTTCGGGGCGGAGGTCTATCTGGGGGGCGGGGACCGCTTCTTCAACCCCCAAAGGCGCCCCGATAAGAAGGACCTCTACGGGGAGTTCCAGAAGGCGGGCTACGGGGTGGTGCGCACCCTGGAGGAGCTAAGGGCCAGCAACGCTTCCAAGCTCCTCGGGGTCTTCTCCGACAGCCACGTGCCCTACGAGGTGGACCGCCGCTTCCAGGGGGTGAAGGTCCCAAGCCTCAAGGAGATGGTCCAGGCGGCCCTGCCCCGCCTGGCCTCCTACCGCAACGGCTTCGTCCTGCAGGTGGAGGCGGGGCGCATTGACCACGCCAACCACCTCAACGATCCCGCCGCCACCCTCTGGGACGTCCTAGCCGCCGACGAGGCCCTGGAGCTCCTCACCGCCTTCGTGGACCAGAACCCGGACACCCTCCTCATCCTGGTCTCTGACCACGCCACCGGGGTGGGGGCCCTCTACGGGGCGGGGCGGAGCTACCTGGAGAGCTCCGTGGGGGTGGACCTCCTGGAGGCCCAGAAGGCCAGCTTTGAGCACATGCAGAGGGTCCTAGGCTCTAGCCCTGACGCCGCCCAGGTGAAGGAGGCCTACAGGGCCATGAAGGGGGCTACCCTCACCGACGAGGAGGCCCAGATGGTGGTGGAGGCCCTCACCAAGAAGGCCTACCGCCCCGATGGGGTCCGCTACGGGGTCCAGCCTGCCAACACCTTGTCCTGGGCCATGGTCCAGCGCAACGCCAGTAAGCCTGACCGGCCCAACATCGGCTGGAGCTCGGGCCAGCACACGGCGAGCCCCGTCATCGCCCTCCTCTATGGCCAGGGCCTCCGCTTCCTCCAGCTTGGCCTCATGGACAACACCCACGTCTTCCGCCTCATGGGGGAGGCCCTGGGCATCCGCTACCAGAACCCGGTCATGTCCGAAGCGGAGGCCCTGGAGATCCTCAAGGCCAGGCCTCAGGGGATGCGCCACCCCGAGGACGTCTGGGCCTAGCCAGCCCTCCTCCCTTCCTTTCCCCCCGGGGCTGCCCGGGGGTTTTTCCCTGGCCCTGACCCTCCTCTGACAGAAGGGCTTCACCTTGGGGGGAGATGACTCCTTCCCTCTGGTCGCGCGTCCTGGCGGAGTTCCTAGGCACCTTTGCCCTGCTTCTCGCTAGCCTGGGCAGTTTGGTCTCGGGGGAGGGCCTCCTGGTCCCAGCCCTGGCCAGCGGCCTGGCCATCCTGGTCATGGTGGCGGCCCTGGGGGGCGTTTCCGGGGCCCACTTCAACCCGGCGGTGAGCCTGGCCTTCTTCCTGGGCGGGGCCCTAAAGGCCCGGGAGCTTCTCGCCTACGGGCTGGCCCAGCTTCTGGGAAGCCTGGCCGCCTCTTGGGTAGCGGCGGTCCTCTACCCCGGGGTTTTGGCCAAGGGGCTTCCCCTGGCCCCGGACTGGGGGAAGGGCCTGGCGGCGGAGGTCCTGGGCGCCTTCTTGCTGGTCCTGGTCATCCTGAGGGTGGTCCAGGAGCGGCACCCTTTGGCCAGCGTGGCCATTGGCCTCACGGTAGCCCTTTTGGTCCTCACCCTGGCCCCCCTTTCCGGGGGTTCCTTCAACCCCGCCCGCTGGGCGGGCCCGGCCTTGCTCCTAGGCAACCTGGAGCAAACCTGGATTTACCTCCTGGGGCCCACCCTAGGAGGGGTCCTGGCCCTGGAGGTCGCCCGGGGCCTTGCCCTGGGGCAAGCCAGATAGGTGTGCGGGATCAGGTCCAGCCTAGCGCTCGTCTGGCCTTCTCGGATAGGCGGGCGGGGGTCCAAGGGGGGTCAAAGGTGAGCTCCACCCGGACCTCCTCCACCCCGGGCATGTGGGAAAGGGCTTGCCGGACCGCATCCCCCATGCTGTCGTGGAGGGGGCAGCCTGGGGTGGTGAGGGTCATGCGCACGTAGGCCAGGGGCGGGTCCACCCTGAGCTCGTAGATGAGCCCCAGGTTCACCACGTCCAAGCCCAGCTCGGGATCGTAAACGTTTTCCAGAAGTGCCCAGGCCTGGGCTTCCAAGGGGTTTTTCTCCTTCATCGCCGCATCACCTCCCAAAGGGCGTAGAGGTGGGGAAGGGTCCCCGCCAGGTAAAGCCAGGATGCGCCCGGGAAAAGAGGGGCGAGGAGGGCTCCCAGGGCGAGCGCCCCTCCGGCTAAGCGAGCGGCTCCTTCCGGGAGCATGTCCTTGAGAAGGGGCACCCGCTCCTTTCCAGCCCGGGGGGCGTAGCGGTGGGTCCAGACCAGAAAGGGGAGGATCTTGTAAAGCATTCCCGTCACCACCAGACCCACGAAACCCAGAGCGAACCAGTAAGCGGCCACCAGGGGGTGGAAAGGGAGGCCCAGCAGGGCCAGGCCCAGGAAGGCTAGACCCACCAGGTAGTGCTGGACGCCCAGGTCCAGGGGGCGCTTCATGCGGTTTTTCAGGATGCGGTGGGTATCGTAGAGGGCGAGGAGGTAGGCGCCGAGGAGAAGGCCGTAGCCCAGCCGCTCACCGAGGAGAAGGCCCAGAAGCCCCAGGTTGGCGGCCCAGAGGAATAGGCCAAGAAGGCTTTCGTCCACCCCGTGGGTCAGGGTGAACATGGAGATCAGCTTGTACCCCACGCCCAGGATGGAGAGGAGGAAGATGCCCACGAAACCCAGGAGGATGTGGGCCAGGAGGCGGTCAGGGTCGTAAAGGCCGTAGCGCTGGGCGAGGGCCTGAAAGAGGCCCAGGAGGGGGGTCAGGACCAGGTAGAGGACCACCCAGGCCAAGGCCGTGGCCACCCGGTTCCAGCGGGGGGCCAGGAGGAAGGTGCGGAGCATGTGGTAGGCGAAGAAGCCAAGCCCCAAAAGGGCCAGACCTCCCCCCCAGGGGATCAGGGCTGGGTTCCGGGCGAAGCCGGTGGCCAGGAGGACGGTGCCCAAACCCCAAAGAAGCATGACCGGGTAGCCCCAGGTGGGACGGTAAAGGGGAGCCTCGAGGACCACGGGCACCAGCTGGTGCATGGCCCCTAACAGAACCCCCACCCCGAAGCCCAGAAGGAGAAGGTGGGCCATCGCCAGGCCCAGGGGGTGGCGGGGCACGGCCAGGGCCTCGGGATGGAGGGCAAAGAGAAGCGCGAAGGCCAGGAGAAACCCCTCGCCCAGGAGGAAGAAGCCCAGGGGAATGGAAAGGGGAATGGTGCGGTTCTGGGTGGTGACGATCACGCCCTTAGGCTGCAGGGGGATGCCCGCCGAGGCCATGACTTGGGTCATCTCAGCGCCCGGGGGGAAGGAGGGTGAGGCGGTCCCCCTCCTGGACTGGGGTGGCGAGGCCCCCGAGGTAGTTCACGTCCCGCCCGTTCAGCAGAAGGGCCCAGCGGGGGCGGAGGCGCCAGAGGACCCTGGCTTCCGTCCAAAGCCCCACCTCCTCTTCGCTCGGGATCCCTTCCAGGGCCACGTCCCGCAAGGCGGGGTTCACGGCCAGGACCTTGGCCAGGGCTTCGCCCGCCGTGGCCGCCCTTAGGTCTAAGGGCTGGGGTTGGGCCGGATGGGCTAGGCCCAGGGCCTGGAACTGGACCTCGTGGGCCCCTTCCTTGAGGGCGAGGGCGGCGTCGTACCCCTTCCGCATCACCTCTTCCTGGGCTGAGAGGTAGACGAGCCAGGGGCGCACGTCCCGTACCCTTTCCGCCACGTAGCGGGCCACCATGGCGAAGGAGAGGCCCACGTACTCCGGGGGGATGTGGGCCCGCTTGGGGCCCAGACCCCCGTGCCAGAGCCCCGCCCGGTACACCTCCCGGGCGAACTCCTTTGAGGTGTCCACCCCGATGGTGCGGGCCAGCCAGGCGCCGAAGAAGGCCCGGCGCACGTAAAGCTCTTCCTCCGGTACCCTGCCCTCCCAGCCCAGGGCTTTGGCCGTGCCCGGGTGGCGGCTTAGGTGGTCGTACACCCCGGCCACGAAGGCGGCGGCCCCTTCCAGGAGCCTCTCCGCATCCAGGCGCATGGTCCGCTGGGTTTCCTTGTCCAAACCCCCGAAGGTCAGGAGGTCGGCGAAGGTTTCCTCCGGAAGGGGTGGCAGCTCTAAGAGGGCTTCCTCCAACCTGCTTTCGGTCATCTTCCCCTCCTTTCCCGCGCTTCACGCATTTTCCTCAGCATATCCGCGGTGACCACCCGCTGGTGCATGGCGAAGGCGAAGACCAGAGTGGCCAGGAGCTGGAGGGCTCCCGAGAGACCCAGCCAGGGCCTCAGGCCCTCGTGCCCGCTCAGATAAAAGGGCTCCAGGGAAAGCCGGAGGAGAAGGCCCGCGTTGAGAAGGGCAAAGGTGAGCCCCTCCAGGCCCTCCTGCCTAAGCCCCCCGGGCCTCGGCATCATCCAGTAGGCCACGCCCATGACCATCTGCAGAAAGAAGCCCACTAGGCCCGCGTGGACGTGGCTCGGACGGAAAGGTCCCACCAGGGAGGGGAAGAGGTAGAAGAGGGTGCCCAGGAGGGCGGCGTAGACCAGGTAGAGGAGGGCGGCCCGGACGAAGAGAAAGTGCCAGAAGCCCATCAGCCCCCTTTCCGAATCAAAAGCTTCACCTGTCCGGGGCCGAGGTCCTTCAGGGCGTAGGCGTGCCCTTCCTCCTCCAGGCGGGCCAGGAGGTGGACGGGGCGGCGCACGTGGTGGACCAGAAGCTTCTCCCCCGGCTTCAGGGCCGCCAGGCCCTCGAGGACCCGCATCATGGGCAGAGGGGGCTCCAGGTTCTCCTCAATGAACACCTCGGCCTGGAAATCCTCCCAGTCCGCTTCGGAGAGGGGAGGCTTGGCCTGGCCCCCGGACCCTTCCCCCGCCCCCTGGCGGTAGAAGTGGGCCCGGTAGTGCCCTTCCCCCACGCGCTCGCACCAGGCCAGGAAACCCTGCCTGGCCAGCATCCGGTAGAGGGGTATGGGCTCAAAGAGCACCTCCAGGACGAGCCTTTTCCCGGGCTCCACCTCCTTGGCCGCAGCCATGATGTGGGGAAAGGGCTCCCCACCCGCCTCGAGGATGGGCCGCACGTCCAGCTGGAAGCCCACAGGTGCGGAAAGCCAGGCTGGAGGTGGCGCCCCAAGGAGGCTTTCCTCGTTTAGGGGTAGCCTTGGGTGGGCCTCCACCCCCAGGGCCCGGTTGAGGCGCGCCACCAGCTCTTCCGGTTCCAGGCCCCCAATCCTCGCCGCCTGGGCTACGGTCACCAGGCGGGGCATGGTGCGGCGGAGGAGGGGGTTCTTGAGCCTCTGGAAGGCGGGGCTCGCCTCTAAAAAGACCTGGAGGAGCTGAGGCCAGCGCCTCAGGACCTCCGCCACCTTCATCTCGGGATGGACTACCCCTTTTTGGCGATCCTGACCCGCCATACCTCCGGACCCTCCTCCAGGTAGGTCCAGTCCACCTGCCCCGGCCGCTCCGCCTGGAACTGGTAGTAGAGGGGCTTGGGGTCGTGGTCGTTGACGAGGACGAAGCCCTCGCCAGGCATCAGCCTGTCAAAGAGGGCGAAGATCCTGGGGTGCCTCTCGCGGGGTGGGATCTTGCGGACGTCCAGCTCCACAGCGTCCTCAGTCTTCTAGGGCCTCGGGCCAGGTAGCCATGACCTGGATCAAGGCCCGGCCTCCCTCCAGCCCATCGGCAGGCGCAGGACATCTGTCCTACCGAAAACCCTTAAACTCAAGGCGGATGGAAGCCCCGGCGCGAATCCGCTTGGAGGGGAAAGGTCTGATGGGAGAGGTGCAGGCCAGAGCCTCCTTGGGCCTCTACGCCGTGAACCCACCTGGTCCGGGGAAAGGACCCCTTTGGCCAGCCGCTTTGCGCTCAGCGCTCCGAAAGCCGAGGGCTGCCTTTGCCTTTACGAGGACCCTTTCCTGGGCGACGTCCCGGTCCAGGCTGGAAGCCCTCAGGGGGTGAGGATGGAGCTAGCCCAGGTACCCCTCTTTCGCGAGCTTTTCCCGGAGGACCTCGAGGCCCTCCGCCGGGAAGCCAGGCTCTTGCGGCTGGGTAGGGGGGAGGTGCTTTTCCT
>OGCH01000132.1_pt1 | contig 47251 bp, 49 predicted proteins | sample 1570111 | NCBI WGS metagenome assembly OGCH01 (sample SAMN03436243, study PRJEB24508) | hot springs metagenome | biome: Desert Springs; feature: Hot Springs; material: Water | place: USA: Great Boiling Spring, Nevada | collected 2008-12-01 | depth 0 m m | reverse complement strand
GGTCGCCTGGAAGTCAAGATAGAAGGCAAAACAAAAAGCTAGTATCATTTGGCCCTGGAGGCGTCAATGCGCAAGCTCTTAGGTGTTCTGTTTTTGCTCTGTGTGAGCCTTTTGGGTTTAGCCCAAGCGGATATCTCCGACTTCCCCCCGGGGAAGACGGAGATGGTCTGGTCCCTGCGCGGTGTGGGTCCCGCTCAGGAACTGCGCCTCCTCGTGGAAGGACTGGGAGAGGGAAAGTATCGGGTAACGTTGGGGCTAAGCCTTGAGGGAAGCGGTGCGGAGCTCTCTGCGCTGGGATTTTTTGGGGCCCCCCTCCTTGTGCAGTCCATGGGTACGCAGATCGATTTGTCCGCCCTCCTTTTGATCATCCGCCGGCGGGAGATCCTCAACGTGGGTGAGACTTACGCCATTCCCGGAGGTTCCTTCTATGTCCGGGAAAAAGGGGATGTGGCTGGGGTGACTTGTCTTATCGGCGAATTCCGCCCCGCGGACCGGCCGGATACGGTGATCGAGGTGGGCTTTAGCCTCGCGGACCCCGTGTACTTCCTCCCGCTCCTTAGGGTCAGGGAAAGGGAACGCATTACGTTTGAGATGGTGCTTGTGGAGTACCGGAGGCCATGACCCCCGCCCTCGTCGAGCTTGAGAACGTCTCCAAAATTTATCGCCTGGGCGAGGTGGACGTGCCTGCTCTACGGGGCGTGGATCTCTCCGTGCAAGCCGGCGATTTCCTGGCCCTCATGGGTCCCTCCGGTTCCGGTAAATCCACGCTTCTCCACATCCTGGGCCTTTTGGACCGGCCCACTGCGGGCAGAGTCCTCTGGGAAGGGGAAGATGTGACCCGCCTGAACGGGGCGAAACTTGCGGAGCTCCGCGGCCGCCGCATCGGCTTTGTCTTCCAGATGTTCAATTTGGTCCACAACCTCACTGCTTTGGAGAACGTGGAACTGCCTTTGATTTTCCTCGGAGTGACGGCCCGGGAACGCCGAAAGAGGGCGGAGGAGATGCTCGTGCGCTTGGGGCTGGGTGATCGGCTGCGGCACCGCCCTAGTCAGCTTTCCGGAGGCCAACAACAGAGGGTAGCCTTGGCTCGGGCCCTCGTTACCGACCCCGCCCTCCTCATTGCGGATGAGCCCACGGGAAACTTGGATACGGCCACGGGCCGGGAAATTTTGAATCTTTTCAGGGAATTGAACGCGCAAGGCCGGACGGTGGTTCTGGCCACGCACGATCCGGAAGCGGCGGGGGTAGCAAAGATTCGACTGCGCCTTCGCGATGGGCAAATCGTGGAGGTGGAAAAGTGATCCGCGACCTTTTTCGCCTGAGCTTTCGCAATATCCGCCACCGGGGCCTGCGCTCCTGGCTCACGGTGATCGGAATCCTCATCGGGACCGCGGCCGTCGTGGCCCTTATCTCAGTGGGACAGGGCTTACAAAGGGCTATTGCTACCCAGGTGGAAAGGATTGTGGGATACAACACCATCCTCGTTACCTCGCGGGGGTTGAATTTGGGCCAGCGCATTCGCCTGGATATCGAGGCGATCCGCGCCATTCCGGGGGTACGGAGTGCCATCGCGGTGCGTATGGAAACGGCGTATGTGGAAGGACCCGGAGGGAAAGGGTTCCTCGGGGTTTTGGGCTATGACCCCGCAATGCAGGAGTTCGTGGCGGAGATGAACCTGACCGTGGCCTCTGGGCGGGAACTTTCCGGAAAAGGGGAGGCCCTTTTGGGTGGCCGCACCGCCCGGGCGTTGGGAGCCCAGGTGGGCGACAGGATCAGTGTGGAGGGGAGAACGTTTGAGGTGGTGGGGATCTTGCAGGCCCAGCGGGCCGGGGGTTTTGCCACCGGCGGCCTCAACCTAAACGATGTTTTAGTGATCCCCCTTTCCGAGCTGCGGGAGCTTTTCCCCGGGCCCGAGCTCGTCCAGTATGCGGTGATACGGCTTGCGGACAATGCGGACATCGCGAGCGTCCGGGACGCCGTTCGCTCTCACCTCAACAAAGTGGGGGAGCGAAACGCCCAGATCACCGACTTTGAGGACCTCACCCGCAATATCCAATCTGTCATCCGCGGGGTGCAGGCGTTCTTAGCAGGAATTGCGGGCATTGCCCTCCTTGTGGGCGGGGTGGGCGTGATGAACACCATGTACACCGCGGTTTTGGAGCGCACGAGGGAGATCGGGATCCTGAAGGCCGTGGGCGCCAAGGACTCCCACGTGCTTCTCCTTTTCCTCTTTGAGTCTGGGTTGATGGGGCTTGGAGGCGGAGCTTTGGGACTGGTGGTGGGATTTGGTGTGGCTTGGATAGCGGTGGCCATCGTAAGCCGAGTCTTTCAGGCCCAGGGTTCTTTCAGCCCCGTTCTCAGTTTCGGACTGGTTGTGGGGTCGCTTTTCTTTTCCTTTTTGGTGGGCGCAGTGGCCGGGATCTTTCCGGCCGTGCGGGCGGCACGGCTTCCGCCTGTGGACGCCCTCCGCTACGAGTGAGGGCTGAGGAAGGCCGCTAACACCCCCAACATCACACCCGCGGGGATACCCAAGCCCGTGGCCCAAGGGGCAAGCGTGTAAATTTGCGTCCAAATACTATCCGGAGGGATAAACCTCATCCCAAGCCATAGGGCACACAAGTGAGCTCCCGCGCCTAAAAGTCCAACCCATCCGGCGAAGAAAAAGACCGGGCTCCGCCAGTAAAGCGGGGGAAGCCCACTATCCCTAAGAAGCGCGCTTTCCTCCCGCCAAAGTTTTTGGGATTTGGCCGCGGTTCTGACCCCCCAAAAAAGGCAAAAACCAAGGCTTAGAACGAACGCGGCGATGGCGGATATGCGCGCGATGGACGGGACCGGGGGAGGGGTGAGCACCCGTTCATAGGCTGTGACCTTTGTCACCCCCGGGAGCTTTCCCAACTTTTGTGCCACCTCTTCGCGGTTGGCCGTGGGCGCCAACTCTACCACCAAAGTCCTTTCCTGAAACGATTCGGAATTGTCTTCGCCGGGGAAACGGAAGGAAACATTGGCAATTTCCGGCCAGGCCCAGATCGTCCAGCCCAGTTTAGTGATCTCCGCTTCCGAAAGAAGTGGGCTCAGCGCGAGGAAGAAGAGGCGGTGGGGCTGGGTTTCCTTTACGGTGGGATAGAGGGGGAGAGCCCAAAGAGCGGTAGCGCTGGAAAGGACGAGGCCTACGCTCAAGATCCAAACGAGAATTGCGGGAACCTGGCGGAGGTTGGCCCGCAAAAAATCCGCGCTCAAAAAGAAGAAGGCTCTCATCTCACCCCTTCCCGAAGATAAACGATCCCGCGGTGGCCGGTGGAATCTGGGCTGAAACCCCGGGCAAGGAGGGGCTGGGCCTCCCGGCTTGTGGCAAGGAGGGTTACGCCCGCTTGATTAATCCGCTCTAGGGTGGAAAAAAACGCATCCTGCTCAGGCTTCCCTAGCCCGCGCAAAGGGTCATCCAGGAGAAGAACGGAAGCATCAGGGCAGAGGGCCAAGGCCAAGCCCAAGCGCCTAAGCTCAAGGGGTTCCAAATTTTTAGCGTAGGCATTTTCGTAGCCGTGAAGTTCCGCAAGGTCCAAAGCGCGCTCGATCGCCTCCGTAGCGGCCTCACCCCCTATTCCCAACGCCCGCATTTTGAACTGTAGGTTCCCCAAAACCGTGCGGCCTGAAAGCACATGGACTTCCTCCGAAACGTATCCCACTTTTTTCCGGAGCTCGTAAAACTTTTTGGGGCTCAGCCGCAGGATGTTGCGGCCCAAAAGGAGGATTTGGCCACCATGGGGCCGCACCTCCCGAAGTAGAATCCGCAAAAGCAGGGTTTTCCCCGATCCTGGTGGCCCCACCACCCACACAAACCCGTCGCGGCGGACGCTGAAGGAAAGGTTTTCCAAGACCCAAACCCCTTCTTCGGTGGCAAACCGCAGTTCCGCAACCTGAATGGCTAGCATCGTCGCCCCACGAAAAAACGAGCTTTCCCAGAAAGATCGGGTAGTACCCGGGTTTCCGCCCACTTACCCGAGGCCTCGGCTAACTGAAGGAGCGCGTCCTTTTGGGCGGGCGCCATTTCCAAAAGAAGCACTCCGCCGGGAACGAGGAAATCCGGGGAATCCCGGAGGATCCGAGAGAGAAAGGAAAGCCCGTCTTTTCCGCCGTCGAGAGCAAGCTTTGGGTCAAATTTTCGCACTTCCGCGGGCAATTTTTTCCACTCCTCTTTGGAAACGTAAGGGGGGTTGGTCACAATGAGGTGGAATTTTCCCGAGACCTGGGAGAAGCCATCGGAGCGAAGAACATGAAGGGTTACGCCGAGACGTTGGGCGTTTCTTTTGGCCGCGCGAAGGGCCCGGAGGCTTTTGTCCACAGCCCAAACCTCCGCATCGGGTCTTGCTTTCGCCAGAGCGATGGCTAAAACCCCTGTTCCTGTGCCGATATCGAGGGCGCGCGGAGGATGCGGGAATTCCCGCAAAAAATGGATGGCAAGCTCCGCCAGCTCTTCCGTTTCCGGCCGGGGGATGAACACGCCCGGCGGCACTAGAACCTCGAAATCGAGGAAACCCGTGACCCCTTCCAGAGCGGGCCAGGGGACCCCCCGTGCCCGGGCCTCCACGGCGCGCCGGAACCGCGCCCGCTCCCACGGCGTGAGCCTGGTCTTCCCGGAGAAAGCGAATTCACCGGTAGCCAAAAGTAAAGCCCGGCGGGCTTCCCGAAGGGAATCCCCGTTTTTGAGCTTTTCCTTTGCCCAACGCAAAAGTTCTTCCACCGTGGTAGCCTTCCCCATGCGGCCGTACAATCCTTTCGATTCTACCGGGAAACAGGGGGCAAAAGCTATGAAACTTTTGAAAGTCCTTGTGCTTGGCGCCCTCGCTGGCGTTTTGGGTGGGTGCTCCCTTCTTTTCGGCGGAAAAGAGGAGCCTGTAGATTTTTGGCAGCCTGTGCTTTCGCCCGATGGCCGCTTCCTCGCTTATGTGGCCAAGCCTGGCAATGCCAAAGCCTATGGCTTGTACGTCCTGGACTTGGAAACCCACGCCGAAAGACTTCTCGTGCAGATGGAGCAGGACGTGGTTTATCCCTCCTGGTCACCGGATGGCACACGAATCGCCTTCATCGGGATGCAGGAAAAGGATAACTGGGACCTCTTTGTGGTGGAGGTGGAAAGCGGGCAAGTGCGCCGGCTCACCACCGATTCCGCACTGGATGTGAACCCCTCCTGGGCCTCCAACGGTCTGATCGTGTTCAATTCCAATCGCGACGGGACCTGGGCGGCTTGGGCCATCAATCCCGATGGGACTGAGCTGCGCAAACTTTCCTTCAGCCGGCCGAAGTCGTGAGGGCAAGCGGAGTTATCCTTGCTGCGGGGCGGGGCGAGCGTTTCGGCGGCCCCAAAGTCTTCGCGGAACTTGGGGGCATCCCCGTTTTGCTTTATTCCGTGCGGGCTTTTTTGGCTTCGGAAGCGATCCAAGAGCTCATTGTAGTAGCCCAGCCCGGCGCAGAGACCAAGGTCGCGGCCCTCATTGGGGATCTAAATTTTCCCGTTCGCGTTGTTACGGGCGGAAGGAGGCGGCGCGACTCCTCTCTGGCAGGGGTGGAGGAAGCAAAATCCGAATACGTTCTTATCCACGACGCGGCGCGGCCCCTCGTGACGCCCGAGCTCATCCGCCGGGTCCTCCTTGCCGCGGAAAAATACGGCGCAGCTGTTCCTGTAGTCCCAGTGGTGGATACCCTTCGCTATGTGGAGAACGGTTTTCTTTTTGGGAAGCCTCTTCCTAGAACGGGGCTTTCCGCAATGCAAACTCCCCAGGGCTTCCGTCGAGATCTCATTTTGTCAGCACTGCGGGAAACCGATGAGGAGCTTCCCGATGATGCTGAGGCCCTTCTTCGCCGCGGCATCCCTGTGGCCACGGTTCCCGGCGACCCCAAAAACCTGAAGATCACTTACCCCGAGGACCTTTTGCTCCTGGCGCGCCTCCTCTAGGCTTGCTGGAGGAGGTGGAGGAATGCGGGAGGTTCAACTGGCGGCGATTGTGCAGGAGGATTCCCCCATTTTGGTCCTCAAGGATAAAGCTTCTTCCGCCGCTATTCCCATCTGGATCGCCATGCCGGAATTCGTTTCCATCTTCCTCGCTTGGCAGGGATGGCCGTTCCCTCGGCCCCTTTCCCATGATCTCATGCGTTCCGTTTTGGAAGCGGGGGAGATGCGGGTGGAACGGGTGGAGGTGGCGGAGATCAAAGAAGGCGTATTCTACGCGCGGCTTTTGGTGGGAAAAGACGGGGAAGAGCCCAAAGCTTTGGATGCGCGGCCTTCCGATGCCATTGCTTTGGCCCTGCGGGTGGGGCCCCGATTTTTGTGGCGGAAGAAGTGTTCGCCCAGGCGGGGGATCGAGTGGAACCCGTGCGAACTGTTTGCGCGCTCCGAATCCAAGCAAGATTAAAACAATTTTTGGCGCAAGCGGAAAAGGAGTTCCAGGGCCTCAAGAGGGGTAAGTTTTTCCGGCTCGATTTTTCTAAGTTCGGCCAAGACGGGATGGTCTTCCGAACCAAAAAGGGGCAGAAGTTCTACCTTGGGCGAAACGCGCTCCTTTCGTTCTAGCTCCGCCAGTTTCTCCGCGGCTTCCTGCAAGACCTCAGGCGGAAGTTTCGCGAGCCTGGCCACCTGAATTCCATAGGATTTCTCCGCCACCCCGGGAAGGATGCGGTAAAGAAAGACTACCTCGCCTTTCCATTCCCGCGCGGCGGCGTGGAGATTGATCACGCCCGGGATCTCCTCGGAAAGCCGCGCGAGCTCCCGGTAATGGGTGGCAAAAAGTGTTTTGCAGCGGACCTTTTCCGCGAGGTGCTTGGCGATGGCCCAGGCCAGGGCCATCCCGTCGTGGGTGCTTGTGCCGCGCCCAAGTTCGTCGAGGATCACCAAGGAGTTTTCGGTGGCGCCCTGGAGGATTCCCGCGGCCTCCTGCATCTCCGCCATGAACGTGGAAATCCCCCCGGCTACGGCATCGGAGGCGCCCACCCGCGTGAAGATCTTGTCGAAGAGGGGAAGCTCCGCGTCTTTGGCGGGAACAAACGATCCCATTTGTGCCAAAAGCGCAATCAGAGCCACTTGCCTTAAGAACACGGATTTCCCGGCCATATTGGGCCCGGTCACGAGGGCCAAATGCACGCCTTCCTCCATGACCAAATCGTTGGGCACAAAGGTCACAGTTTCCTCGACCACCGGGTGCCTTCCCTCGCGAATCACGATCTTTTTTGTCTCGGAAAATTTGGGCCGTGTATAGCTTTTGCGGTGGGCCACCTCCGCCAGGGACCGAAAGACGTCCAATTCCGCCAAGGCCTCGCCCACCTGCCCGAGCTGCGGGATCTCCCTTTTTGCTTCCTCCACAAGCTTGCGGAAGAGCTCCAGTTCGCGTTCCAGAGCTTCCTCCTCCGCGGAAAGGAGCTGATCGGCAAGGTGGGAAAGCTCGGGCGAGGTGAAGCGCTCGGCGCCAGCTAGGGATTGGCGGCGCTGCCATTCTTTGGGCACGCGGGAAAGCTGGGAGCGGGTGACCTCGAAGAAATACCCGAAGACGCGGTTGTAGCCAATGCGGAGGTTGGGAATCCCCGTGCGTTCTCGTTCTTTGGCCTCAAGCATGGCCATTTCTGCCCGGAGGCGCCGGATTTCCGTCCTTAAGCTATCGAGCCTTTCGTCGAATCCATCACGAATGACGCCGCCTTCCTCAAGGGAGGGTGGAGGGGATTCCACAAGTGCCCCCCGAAGGTGAAGGGAAAGTTCCGTGGGCGAGCGGGAAAGGGCTTCCTTGATGCGAGAAAGCGGTTCAGGAAGGGGATCGGGGAGTTTCGCCAAGATGCGGGCGATCTCCTCGGCGGCTTCCAAGGTCCTTGCCAAAGCAAGAAGTTGGAGGGGGCTAGGGTTGCCGAGACCGAGGGGCGAGAGGAGGCGGGGAAGATCATGGCATCGCGCCAGGGGGCGTCCAAGATCCTCCCAGAGCCCGCTTTCGATGAGGATTTGCACGGTATCCAGGCGGGCTTCAATCGGTTTTCTTTCCCGAAGCGGCGCTAAAAGCCATCGCCGCAGAAGCCTTTTTCCCATGGGGGTCTTCGTGCGATCAAGAATGGAAAGCACCGTGAGCTTCCCCTCCGGCCGAAGGGGCTCGAGGAGCTCTAAAGACCTCTGGGTGAAGGAATCGAGGGCCATGGTTTCCTCTTCCCTGCGGAGGAGAGGGGGCCGAAGATGGGGAAGGTCACCCAGGGTTTCCTGAAGATAATGGAGGAGGGCTCCCGCCGCCCGGGCTGCCAGGGGCGCCCCGCTCAAAGCGCCGGGAAAACGGGCAAAAAGGACATCCGGCTGGAAATAAGAAGCTGGGCGCGGGGTTACCGCTCCTTCGGGCCTGAGGGGCAGCGCAAACCCTTCGGGAACGAGCCATTCCGCCACGGGAATCCGGGCGGCAAGGTTTTCAAGCTCCGCGAGCGCCAGTTCCTCCGCCCAGATCTGGCCGGAGGCGGCCTCGGCCCAGGCCACGCCCAGCCTTTCCCCTTCCGGCCAAATCGCCGCCAAGAGAACATCCCGCTCAGCCTCGAGAGCCCCTTCCTCGATCACCGTGCCGGGGGTGAGGACGCGCACCACCGCCCGGCGCAAAAGCTTCTTCCCTTTCCCCGGAGGCTCGAGCTGAGGGCAAAGGGCCACTTTGTACCCGCGTTTGAGGAGCTTTTGGATGTAGAACTCCGCCCGCCGCACGGGCACCCCCGCCATAGGGGCTCCATCCCGGCTCGTGAGGGTGATCTCGAGCTCCCGGGAAACGAGCTCTGCATCCTCAAAAAACGTTTCGTAGAAATCCCCAAGCTGGAAGAAAAGGATGGCTTCGGGGTACCGGGCCTTCAGCTCTCGGTACTGCCGCATCATGGGGGTGAGCTCATTGGCCATCCTTTGGAGTCTACCCCGGGAACTCCGAAGCGAGAAGATCCATGAGGATCACGTCGTGAAAGGCCCCGTCGCGGAAGAAGGCCTTTCGGCGCACCCCGACTTTCTTGAACCCCACGGCCTTGTAGCAACGCATGGCCCGCTCGTTGAAATCAAAGGTCTCCAGTTCCACGCGGTTTAGCCCAAGCTCAAAGAAGGCGTAGCGGAGCATTACCCGGATGGCTTCCCGACCGTATCCTTTTCCCCAGAAGTCTTTTTCGCCGATAACGATCCCTAAAACCGCGCTTCTGTTCTTAAGATCGATGCGATGAAGGCCGATGTTGCCGATGTGGAGCCACTCCTCTCCCGCGAGGACCTCGATGGCCAGGATGATCTCGTCCGTGCGGGAAAGATGTTCCTCGAACCACCGCTCCTCTTTGGCCCGAGAAAGGGGCTCGTACATAAGGAGGAACCGGCGTACTTCGGGGTCGTTGAGCCAGCGCACAAAGCGCGGGATGTCCTCCCGCTCAATCGCCCTAAGCCGCAAATTCTTTCCGTAGAGCATGGCTTCCCCCCGAAAAGAAAAGGGGGCGGCTTGCCACCGCCCCCTTGCGTTTCCCAGGTTTTAGGCTCAGCCGCCGACGTTTACGGAAATGGTTACGGTCTTGGTTTTGCCGGCAGCGGTGCCTTCCACGGTGAACTTATAGGAGCCGGGAGCGGCATCGGCGGCCGCAGAAATGGTGACCTTCGTTTCGTTTCCGGTAGTCGAAGGCGGGGTGAACGTCACCGAAATCCCGGCCGGCACGTCTTTAGCCACAAAAGTCACCGCTTCTGCAAGGTTGGTGCGGATGATGGAGATCGTAACAGCGACGCTAGCACCGGGCTGGATCGTCACCACGGAAGGCTCGGCCTTGAGGCTGAAGTCCACAGACTGGACGGTGACCTTAAGGGACGCGGTTTTATCCGCAATGCCCGGGGCCTTACCCCGGATGGTCAGGGTGTAGTCTTTGGCCTCGAGGGTGGCGGGAACCTCGATCCTGAGGGTGGCCGAGGCCTTATCCGCCGGCACTTTGGCCGGGTCCACTGTGACCTTCATGCCGGCCGGCGCGCCCTCCACGACGATGTCCACCGGATCCTTCATGGTCTCGTTGCGCTTCACGTTCACCGTGACCGTCGCAGTGGCGCCCTGCCTCACCGTGACCGTAGCCGGGGAGACCTCGAGGCTGTAGTCCGGGGCTTCCTGGACGGTGAGGGTGAGGGTGCTTTCCTTGGTTTTGCCGGCACCAGACGCCACAACGGTGAGCGTGTACTTGCCTGTTTTGGCCGCGGTTCCCACTTCTGCGACAATTATGGCCTTGGCGCTTTTCTCGTCACCTTTAAGGGTGAGTTTGCTCGGGTTAAAGGAGATCTTTACGCCCGTGGGTGGTGTCCCTTTTACGGAGAAAGTGATGTCGCCCTTGGGCAAACTCTGCCCCTGAGGTGGTGTAAGGGTGATTTCCAAAGTCCCCGTTTTGCTTATGGGTACAGCCAAATTAAGCGTGGCGGGCATGGTGAAATCGCCCTTCGGTCGGGTCAACAAAATTCCCACCACGATGCCAATCACCGCTAACACAACAACACCTATTCCTATCTTCGTTGTTTTGCTCACCCTTTCCTCCTTTCACAGTCCGCCGCTTTCCCCTTCTACGCGACGGCTTCCATCACAACGGTGGTCTTCTCTTTACCAACTCACTTCCCACTCGTCTTTTTTGTCTGTTTAGGTGATTCCGCCTTTTTCTTCTTGCAGGGCATCGAACATCCCCTCCTTGTCGCCTCACCCGAGGCGACTGGATGGCCAGTATAGACCTAAGAAGGTTTTAGGACAACTAGGCTACACTCTTCGGGAACACGGGCACTTTCCAGTGCCAGTACAAAAAGCTGCCGGGCTTTATCGGGAGACAGTTGCCCCTCTTTTAGCCTCCAAGCCCAATTTCCATGAGGACGGCTCGGGAAATTGAAACGCGCTTCACTCCCAAGCCCTAGAACGTCGGGCATGGCCACCACCGCTAGCTTTGCTCGACTGAGGAAGGCCACCCGAATGAGAGCCCACGGAATGTCCTCCTCACCCTGAACGTTTATCCCGTGTTTGGCCAGATAAGCATGGAGATTTTCCCGCACATCCTTGGGGGCGGTTCGATACCATCCCAAAGCAGTGTCATTGTCGTGGGTGCCCGGATAAACCACGACGCGGCCGTGTTCCGGGAAGTTCTCGGGAAGATGGGGGTTGTCGGGTTTCCCGTCGAAAGCGAACTGGAGGACGCGCATCCCGGGGAACCCGAATTTGTCGCGGAGTTCTTCCACATCGGGCGTGATTACGCCCAAGTCCTCGGCGAGAATGGGGAGCATGCCCAGGGTGGCGAGCATGCGGCGGAAGAGCTTTTCTCCGGGTGCGGGCACCCAGCGGCCGCGCACCGCGGTGGGTTCCTCCGCGGGGATTTCCCAATAGGCGGCAAAGCCCCGGAAGTGATCGATTCGCAAAAGGTCGCAGAACCGGAGGGTCTGGCGGACCCGGGCAATCCACCAGCGGAAATCCTCGTCCTCGTGGGCTGACCAACGATAAAGGGGGTTTCCCCAGCGCTGCCCTGTGGCGGAGAAGTAGTCCGGCGGCACTCCGGCCACCACTGTGGGCCTTCCCTCCGCGTCGAGCTCGAAGAGCTCGCGCCGCGCCCAGACATCGGCGGAGTCGTAGGCCACGAAGATGGGGATATCCCCGATGATTTGGATCCCTCGCGCGTGGGCATAGTCCCGGATCTCCTGCCACTGCCGGAAGAAAACCCATTGGGTCCAGGCGTGGAACCTCACATCCGGTTCTTCCCAGGAGGGCAAAGCCTCCGAAGCGCGCAGGCGAAATTCCCTTGGCCACTCGTTCCAAGGTCGGCCGCCGAACCGGTCTTTTAGGGCCATAAACCGCGCGTAGTCCAAAAGCCAAAAGCTTTCTTTTTCCAAAAAATCCTGGAATTCCCGGTGTTCCGCGGGATCGGCTTTCTCCAGAAATCCCCGGAAAGCCCGGCGCAAAAGCTCCCATTTCCAGTGGTAAAGCAGGCCATAATCCACGCGGTCTTTGGGAACATTGGGCGGCTCTTCCTTTGGTAGCCACCCCCGGCGCATCAGGTCCTCAGGATCGATGAGATAAGGGTTTCCCGCAAAGGCGGAGAAGCTCTGGTAAGGGGAATCCCCAAACCCCGTGGGGCCCAAGGGGAGGACCTGCCAAAAGCGTGCCCTGGCCTCGGAAAGCCAGTCCAGAAAACTCTTCGCCTCTTTACCCAGGACCCCGCAGACCCAAGGGCCGGGAAGGCTTGTGGGGTGCAAAAGGATGCCGAAGGCACGGGGAAGCTCCATTTAGGCCTCCGGGTTGAGGCGGGCAATACCGCAGAGGATGTGCACGGGCCGGCCGGCCCTCGCCCGCTCCAACGCCTGGGCAGCCTCATCCCAAAGCTGATCCCGCTCCTCCCGGTTCTCGTACGCTACCTCCATGCGGAGGAGGTATTCACCATCCCGGGTGAGGAGGGCGCGGAGGCGGAAGGGCCGTCCATGGGCGGCAAGAATCCCATGGATTTCCTCAAGGGCCCGCTCCAACACTTCCCGCAAAAGGGGGTCCACCTCCGCCCGCCGGTTGATCCTCGGATCGCCGAATTTCTCCACCCAGCTCATAGTTTTCCCGAAAGTTCTGTTCCCAAAAGTTCCCAACGCCGCTGTTCCTCATAAGTGGGGTGCGGCCGATACTTTTTGATCGCCGCCTCCAGGGGGCCACCCAGGATCTCCCACTCCCTTTCCCCAAGGGTTCCCAAACCCAACCGCGCGCAAAACACAAGGTACCCCACTTCCCGGGGATCGAACCCCATGAGCCGGGCCGCGGCAGCGTCCACCGCCACCGGATCGCTTCCAGCCAAGGCAAATCCGTGGAAAACTGGGCTTCCCTCTACGGGACCTTCGCCCTCCATACCCTCGAACCCATCCACAAGGGAAAGATGGGGCGCCAATTCCCTGGCCAAAAGGGCGATATTCAAGTTGGTGGCCGGGTATCCCTGGTGGATTTTCGGCTTGTCGGGTTTCTGGATTGCGCCCACCACGAGGTTCTTGATCCCCAGGGTGACGATCACAGTGTCATGGGTTTTCGGCTTGGCCAAAGAAACGCGGAAGGAATAGAGGGCGGTCTTGGCGATTTTTACAGGGATCCTTTGGCCTTGGGAATTGTAGATGTAGCGGATTTCAAACTCGTCCGTGTTCAAATCGAGGACCTCTGCGCCGAACTTTTCCGCCCAAAAGAGGTAGCCGAAGTTCTCGAAAGCTCTGAGGGTGTCTTCGCTTGAGCCCTCTCCTAGGATGAGGCGTTTGGGGCGGAGTTGGGAGAGGACCTCCAAGGTTGCGCGAACGGCCTCGGCGTGGGTGGAGGCAAGGCGAACCTTGGCGGAGACGCAATTGGGCTTAACGAGGATGACCTTCCCTTCGGCCTTTTGCCCCTCGTTTTGAGCCCAATCTTCCAGGACTTCGCGCAGGCCGCGGTAACGCTCGGTAAGACCGGAACGAAAAAATAGCCGCGCAGGCATCTCAAAATTGTACCTCTTGGAAGTTGTTTTTCCCGGGTAAGGGGATACACTTCGGCTCCGATAGATCGGAACCGACATGATTGGCCGAGGTTTTCTCCGCTACTGGGTTCTTCGGCTTCTTTCGGAAGGGCCGCGGACGGGCTATGCCCTGGCCAAGGAGTTGGAGGAGCGGTTGGGCTGGCGGCCCTCCCCCGGTTCCCTTTATCCCCTCTTGGGCTCCCTTGCCGAGCAAGGCCTGGTCGAACAAAGCGGGGAAAAGCCGCCCCGCTGGCGCCTCACGGAAAAAGGGGCGGAATCTCTTTCCGCGCTGGAAAAGGGAAAAGATGAATGGAAAATTGTCGCCAACATCTTCGCTCAGGCCCCCAAAAACATCCCGAATTTCTCCGAATTCTTGCGCCTTTTCGCCCAGGCTTTGGCGTCCGGAAAAACTGGGGAACTCGCGAGCCTTCTTGCACGAGTCAATGCGGAACTAGCGGGAATTCTGGGAGGTGAAGGCGATGGAGGCCGTAACCGTTGAAAACCTGGTGAAAGTCTATCGCGGCGGAATTCGCGCGGTGGATGACATCTCCTTTTCCATAAACGAGCAGGAAATCTTCGGATTTCTCGGCCCAAACGGAGCGGGAAAGTCCACCACCATCAAGTGCGTCATCGGCCTCCTTCGGCCCACCGCGGGAACGATCCGGATATTTGGGGTGGATGTGAGCAAAGACCCGGGCGTGACCAAGCGGAGCATCGGGTACGCCGCCCAGGAAACCGCGGTGGACGACCACCTCACCGGTTGGGAGAACCTCTATCTGCAAGGCCGGCTTTATCACCTCTCTCGGGAGGAGATTCGCAAGCGGGGCGAGGAGGTCCTCCGGCTTTTCGGCCTTTGGGAGCGCCGAAATGACCTTGCTCAGACGTACTCCGGAGGAATGCTCAAAAGGCTAGACATCGCCTGCGCCCTCATCCACCGGCCGAAGATCCTTTTTTGGATGAGCCCACCCTGGGCCTGGATGTGCAAACGAGAACCGCCATTTGGGACTACATCCGCAAACTCCGCGAGGAGCACGGGATGACCATCTTCCTCACCACCCACTACATGGAGGAGGCCGATGAGCTTTCCGACCGGGTGGCTATCATCGATCGCGGGAAGATCCTGGCTTTGGATAAACCTGGAGTCCTCAAGGCCTCGTTAGGCGGCGATCTCATTACCGTGAAGTTCGTCTCCGCGGACGACCGCTTGCCCTCGCTTCTTTCGGCCATCCGGGCTTTGCCGGGCGTGCGGGACCTGCGCTCCTCTCCAGATGGGATCCATTGGATTTGGGTGGAGCAGCGCGGCGATCGCCTGATCCCTGAACTTGTCCAACTCGCCCTCTCGCAAGGGATCCAGGTGGACTCCGTGCGGCTCAAGCGCCCCACTTTGGACGACGTTTACCTCCACTACACGGGAAGGGAAATCCGCGAGGCCGAAACCAGCCGCGAAGAACACTTGCGCACGCGGATCCTGCAAAGGAGGGTGCGGCGATGATCCTTTCCGATGTGGCTTACGTGGCATGGCGGGAGCTCGTCAAATTCTTCCGGGCGAAAACGAGGCTTTTGGTGACCGTGATTCAGCCCCTCATCTGGCTTGGCCTCATGGGAAACATGATGCAGGGCCTTACCCAGAACCCCTTCATCGAAAAACTCTTGGGGACCGGGAGCTATCTTGCGTTCATGACGCCCGGGATCATCCTCATGACCGTTCTTTTCGGTGGGGTTTTCGCCGGGATGTCCATTGTTTGGGACCGGCGCATCGGGTATTTGGAAAAGCTTTTAGCTGCGCCAATCTCCCGCGCGGCCATTCCTCTGGGAAAGATGGCAGCTGCCGCGGTCCAGGGCGGATTTCAGGGGCTTCTCATTCTCCTCATTGCCGTGGGTTTAGGCATGCGGTTCGCCACCGGGATTCCCGGCGCGATCTTCGCGCTCTTTGTGGCCATGGTCTTTAGCTTCATCCTGAGCGGCTTTTCCCTGGCCTTAGCCTCCCAAATCAAATCCCAAGAAACCCTTATGGCTGTGGTGAACTTCTTCACTATGCCCCTCATGTTTACGAGCAACGCCCTCTTCCCGAAAGAGGCGATGCCCGCGTGGCTTGCGGCGGTGGCCCGGATCAATCCCGTCACCCACGCTGTAACCCCCATTCGGGAAGTCCTCCTTTTTGGGTGGAACTGGAGCTCGATCTGGGTTTCCTTGGTGGTGATTGGCGGCTTGGCCTTGGCGATGATGATCGTAGCCCGGCAAAGCTTCCTCCGGGCCACCGTGGAGTAAATGGAAAGCCTTACCTCCGGAGTCCAAACCCTTCTTGGTGACCCCAAAATGGCGGTGCACCGCCTTTCGCTTCCCATGATTGCCGCAATGTTTGTGCAATCCTTGGATTTCATCTTTGAAGGCTGGAGCGAACGGTGCGCGGCTTTTTCCAAAAGTTTGCGCAAAGCCCGGCCGGGTAAAATAAGCGCATGAAAGAGCTTCCGATCATCTTCAATCCCGCCGCGGACCGCGGCCGCGCCAAAGAAAAACTCCCTAAAGTGGAGGCCCATCTTCGCGAACTCGGCTTCACTCCCAAGTTTTTCCTAACCTCCGGCCCAGGGGAGGCCACGCGCATTGCTCGGGAGCTCGTCCAAAAAGGCGCGGAGGTTGTGGCCGCCGCCGGCGGCGATGGCACCCTAAACGAAGTGGCCCAGGCCCTCGTGGGAACGAAAACCGCCCTCGGCATCATCCCTTTGGGCTCCGGAAACGATTTCCTCCGCTCCCTTGTGGGCGAAGTGGATTTCCAAAGGGCCCTCCAGCGCCTTCGGGATGGTAAACCCACACCGGTGGATGTGGGCGAGGCCAACGGCCGTTTCTACCTCAATTCCCTCGGGATGGGGATCGATGGACAAATTGCCGAGGACTTCATGCGCTGGAAATTCTTGCGCGGCGAGCTTGGGTATCTTTGGGCCGCCCTTTGGGAAGTCGCCCGTTTTCGGCCTTTTTCCCTCCATATCCGCACCGACATCGGCGAGTTCTCCATGCAGGGGCTCATGGTTTCCGTAATGAACGGTTCCCACACCGCGGGGGGCTTTCACCTTGCGCCTGGCGCCAGCCTCACCGATGGCGCCCTCAACCTCATCGCCATAAGCCACTACCCTCGGATCCTCCGCGTTCCCATCCTCGTTCGGGTTCGTCAAGGCAAGCACTTGGGCTTGAAAGGGGTAAGGGCAGCCCTCGTGAGGTGGGCGGAGGTGAAAACGAGTCGTCCCCTCCGGGTTTATGTGGATGGGGAGCTCCTTCCCCGCACGACGGAGCTTCACATCCGCGTGCATCCCGGCGCCCTTCGGGTGGTCCTCTAGGGGCAGAACCGGTAGGATTCGGCCGTTATGCCTGATCTTTGGGTCATCTTGAATCCTGCGGCGGGGCGAGGTTCTGCGGAAGCGCGACTCGAAGAGGCCCTTCCCGTTTTTGAAAAGCTCGGTCTCAAATTGGAGGTTCTCCGCACGGAAGGCCCGGGTCATGCCACAGAGCTTGCCTGCGAGCTTTCCGGCCGGGGAGCAAGAATTGTGGTTGCTGCCGGAGGCGACGGCACCCTCCACGAGGTGGCCCAGGCCCTCGTGGGCACAGAAACCGCCCTGGGTATCCTCCCCGTAGGCTCCGGAAACGACTACGCCCGCGCTTTGGGGATCCCCACGGATTTACGGAAAGTCGTGGAAATTCTGGCACGGGGGAGGACGAAACTTGCGGATGTGGGTGCGGCCCAGGGTCGCTATTACCTGAACTCCTTGGGAATGGGGATCGATGGGCAAATCGCCCACGACTATGCCACTTACCGCTTTTTGCGGGGAGAACTGGGGTACCTTTTGGCTACAGTGTTCGAGGCCTTGCGCTTTCGTCCCGTCACCATGGAGGTGGAGGCGGAGGGGTGGAGGTTTTCCGGCCCCCTTTTAGCGGTGGCGGCCATGAACGGCCCCTGGGCCGGAGGCGGGTTTTGCCTGGCCCCAGGCGCCAAGCCCGACGACGGCGCTTTGGACCTCACCCTCCTTGGCCATTATCCGCGTTTGGTGAGGCTTGCTGTTCTCCCGAAAACCCGCGACGGAAGCTACCTCAGGCTCAAGCGAACGTGGCTTAGGCGGACCGCGAAGATCAGAATTCGCGCGGAGCACCCCCTTTACGTCCACATGGACGGAGAGCTCCTTCCCGAGCGCATAAGCGAACTCGAGGTGGAGCTTTTCCCTCAGGCCCTGCGGGTAGTGGCCTAGCGTGGGAAGCTCAGATTTTGATCCCAAGCCTTTCCAAGATCTCCGCGGTGTGCTCGCCCAAGCGGGGTGGCGGGAGAGGGCTCGGCGGCCAAGCTAGGGAAACTGGGCAAGCCAGGGTCTGGTAGCGGCCCACCGCGGGGTGTTCCACCTCGAGGAGGATCCGCCCCACCAAACCGGGGTCGCCGAAAAGATCAGCCAGTCTATTCACCGGTCCCGCGGGCACTCCCGCCTTTTTCAGTTCCTGCACCCATTCGTCCCGGGGGCGCTTGAGGAAAACCTCGGTGAGGATGGCCACAAGAAGCTCGCGGTTTTGCACGCGGCTGGGGTTCGTGGCAAAGCGCGGATCCTCTGCGAGCTCGGGCTTTCCCAAGACTTGGCAGAGGGAGCGGAACTGCTGGTCCGTTCCTACCGCCACCATGATCAAACCGTCGGCAGTGGGAAAAGCCTGATAGGGAACGATGTGGGGGTGAGCGGTGCCCAGGCGTTTGGGCTCCTTTTGGGTGAGGAGGAAAGCTTGGGCCACATTGACCAAAGCCGCTGCGGAGTTCTCGATGAGGGTAGCCTCCACTGCCATTCCCTTTCCGGTTTTTTCGCGGATGAGGAGGGCGCCCAAGGTACCGGCGAGGGCGGCCCAGGCGGTGAGAACGTCCACAATGGCCACCCCCACTTTGGCCGGCCGCTCATCCTCGCCAGTGATGGCCAAAAAACCGCCCAGGGCCTGGATGAGGGCATCGAAACCTGGCTCCTCCCGATAAGGACCGGGTGGAAACCCCAAAATGGCCACGTACACCGCCCTTGGGTTCAAAGCTCGAACTTCTTCGTAGGAGACGCCGAGCTTTTGGGCCGTAGAGGGGAGGAAATTGTGCACCACCACGTCCGCGCGAAGGATGAGCTTCCGCAGGATTTTCTGCCCTTCCTCCGTAGAAAGGTCCAAGGCAATCCCGTACTTTCCGCGGTTTACGGCCAAAAAGTACGCGGACTCTCCGGCCACAAACGGAGGTCCCCAGCGGCGGGTCTCGTCGCCCGCTCCGGGTTTTTCCACCTTGATCACCTCGGCCCCTAGATCCGCCATCCACATCGTGCAGAGGGGGCCGGCCAAAATCCGGGAAAGATCCAAAACGCGCACTCCTTCCAGGGGCTTCATGGCTAAAAGAGGGAAAGCTCCGCGGGTCCTTCCTCCACGGCGATCCGGATCTCACCGTAGACGCCATCGTAGCCAGGCCGAATGACAAGTTCTCCCCGTCGTACCTTTTCCAAAGCCTTTCCCAAACGGGGAAAAGCCTCCTCCAACTCCGCGGAAGGGATATCCAAAAGCACACGGAATTCCGTGCCAAAATGCTGGACGACCTTCAAGTACTGGGCCACCACACCCCGAGTTTCGGGGTCCTGGCCCAAAACCTGGGCGATGATTTCTTGAAGCGGCACCAAGGAACGGTAGGGAATGGCCCCTTCAGGTCGGGCTCCGGGCGGCCGGTCCGCGAGCTCCTCCACCCGGTGCATCACCCCCACCGTAAGGGGCTTCCCGCATACCGGGCACTTCCCGCCGTGTCGCCGCGTCTCCTCCGGCGAAAACACAACCCCGCAGGCCCGATGTCCATCGTAGTGGTACTTTCCCTCCTCCGGGAAAAATTCCACGGTGAAAAGGAACTTCTTGGGGTCCTTTTCCTTGATGGCATCCACGAGAGCCGGATAGGAAAGCTCGGGAAGATCGAACACGCAGGCCTCGCGGCCAAGCCGGCTGGGTGAGTGGGCATCGGAAAAGGAGACGAGGCTCACCCGGTCCAGAGCGGATAGGCGCCAATTCATGGGCGGGTCGGAGGAAAGCCCAGTTTCTATGGCGAAAACCTCGGAGGTCATTTTTCCCAACGCCTCTTCCAGGGAATCGAACCCCGAGTTGGAGCCGAAGATGGACCACCAGGGTGTCCAGGCATGGGCGGGGATGATCGCGGCATTTGGGCTTGCCGAGCGCACGATTTCCACGAGTTTTTCTCCGCTTATTCCCAAAGTGGGGCGGCCATCGGCGGAAAGGTTGCCAAAACTCGCGAGAGCCTGAGCGATTCGGCCCGCATCCTCCGCGCTGGGAGCGAGAAGCAGGAAATGCACGCGTCGAACTTTCCCCTCATGGCTCCATACCGCCGCCACTTCCGCGGAAAACAAAAATTTTGTGCCCTCGTACTCGTAGATTCCCTCCCCAGCGGGGCGAAGATGGCTCACCAGTTCCTTGAACCACTGGGGATGGGTGAAGTCGCCCGTGCCCAGAAGGTCGATTCCTTTGATCTTGGCCCAGCGGGAAAGGCCCGGAAGGTTCATGTCAGAACTTGTGGCGCGCGAATAATGCGAGTGCAAATGTAGATCTGCGATCACGCGCATGGCGCTAAAATTATAGGGCTATGGCGGGCAAAGTTTACGTGGTGTACGCGTCGCTTACGGGAAACACGAGGAAAGTGGCGAAGGCGATCGCAGAGGCGGTGGGCGGGACTCTTGTGGACGTGCGGAAGGATCCGCTTCCGAAAGTGGAGCCCAACGACGTGATCTTTGTTGGGGATGGCATTTACTTTTGGCGTCCCTCGCGGGCCATGCGCCGGGCCCTCTCGGCCTGGACCCTTCCCAAAGGGGTGAAGGCCGCAGTGTTCGGAACTTACGGAGGAAAGCCCGCCCAACTCAAGGTTTTGGAGAAGATCCTCCGGGAGAAGGGTGCGGAGGTGGTGGACCGCTTCTCCTGCATGGGCCGGGACTGGTTTGTCCTTGGGCTCCTCGGCCGCGGCCGGCCCTCGGAGGAGGACCTCAAGGCCGCCCGGGAATTCGCGAAAAAGGTGGTCCGCTAGGGTCATCCGCGCGTTTTTGCTCCCACCGCGCGCAGGAGATCCTCCACCCGGCTCGGCCTCTCCCAGGTTGGGTCGAGGTCAAGTCTTCCGAAGTGGCCGTAGCAGGAGAAGGGCTCGTAAATAGGCCGGCGCAGGTCCAGTTCCTCGATGATCGCCGCCGGCCGAAAATCGAACACCTCCTCTACGGCCTTCCGCAGAGCCGAAAGGGGAACCTTCTCCGTGCCGAAGGTTTCCACGTTGAGGGCTAAAGGCCGGGCCCGCCCAATGGCATAGGCCACTTGGATCTCGCACTCCTCCGCCAACCCTGCGGCCACCACGTTCACCGCCACATACCGCGCGTAATAGGAGGCGGAGCGATCCACCTTCGTTGGATCTTTTCCGGAAAAAGCCCCGCCACCGTGGGAGCCGTACCCGCCATAGGTGTCGGCGATGATTTTTCTGCCGGTCATTCCTGTGTCCGAGGCCGGTCCGCCGATCACAAATCGGCCGGAGGTGTTCACGAAAACTTGGGTTTCCTCGTCCATCCATCCGTCTAAAACCGGCTCCACTACGTACTTTTTCAGGTCCGCCCGCACTTCTTCAAGATCCACGTTCTCCGCGTGCTGGGCGGCAAGGAGAACGGTGTGGACGCGAATAGGGCGGCCGTTTTCGTATTCCACAGTGACCTGGGTTTTCCCATCCGGGCGAAGATACCGAAGGCTTCCGTTTTTCCTCACCCACGCCAGCATCTTCGCCAATTTGTTGGCCAAAGTAATGGGCAGAGGCATGCGCTCCGGTGTCTCCGTGGTGGCGTAACCGAACATGATTCCCTGGTCGCCGGCGCCGAGCTGATCCCGGGGATCGGTGGAGCCGGCCTTGGCCTCCATGGATTTAAGCACGGCCTGGGCGATGTCCGGGGATTGCTGCCGGATGAGGTTGGCCACAGCGCAAGAATCGGGAGAAATTCCGTACTCGGGTTTCTCGTAGCCCACATCGCGGAGGACCCTGCGGGCGATCTCACCGGGGTTGATGCAGGCCGTGGTGGTGATTTCCCCTCCCACGATGATGAGGCCTTGCATGACGAAGGTTTCGCAGGCCACCCGGCCGTAGGGGTCCTGGGAAAGAACAGCGTCCAAAACGGCATCGGAAATGCGGTCGGCGAGTTTGTCCGGGTGCCCCTCAGTCACGGATTCCGCGGTGATAAGTTTCCTTTCCACTCCCACCTCCTTTTGGGCGATTTTGCTTCAAGCCTATCCCAAAAGGCCATCGGGGCCAACTTCGGCCGAAGTTTTTGTTTGCGGTAAACTTCCGGTTTGGTCGTACCTCCAAGGAGGATCCATGGAACGCACGCTGGTTTTGCTTAAGCCCGATGCCGTTCAGCGTAGGCTCATCGGCCGGATCATCTCCCGCATTGAGGAAAAGGGCCTCAAAATCGTGGGTCTGAAGATGATCCGAGTCTCCCGGGAGCTTGCGGAAAAACACTACGCCGAGCACCGGGAAAAGCCGTTCTACCCGGAGCTTGTCTCCTTCATCACCTCCGCGCCCGTGGTGGCCATGGTAGTGGAAGGCCCGAAAGCGGTGGAGACCGTGCGCAAGATGATGGGGAAAACCAATCCCCTTGAGGCGGAGCCGGGAACCATCCGCGGGGATTTCGGCCTTTCCGTGACGATGAACCTCATCCATGGCTCGGATTCCCAAGCTTCTGCCGCCCGGGAAATCGCCCTCTTTTTTAGGGAGGACGAAATTTTGAGCTATAACACAGCGGATAGTGCGTGGCTTGGAGGGTGAAGATGCCGTTTGAGATCCCGTCTCGCTATGACCCGCGCGTGGTGGAGCCCAAGATCCTCTCCCGCTGGGAGGAAAAAGGCTGGGTCTGTGACCCTCGAAGCGGGAAGAAACCTTTCTCTATCGTCATTCCTCCCCCGAACATCACCGGGAGGCTCCACATGGGCCATGCCCTCAACAACACCCTTCAGGACATCGTGATCCGCTTTAAACGCATGGATGGCTACGAGGCCTGCTGGTTTCCCGGAACGGACCACGCGGGGATCGCCACCCAAGCGGTGGTGGAACTGGAGCTCCGCAAAGAAGGGAAGACCCGGAAAGAGCTTGGCCGGGAGGCGTTTTTAGAGCGGGTCTGGCAGTGGAAGGAAAAGTACGGAAACGAGATCATCCAGCAGCTCAAGGCCCTCGGTTGCTCCTGTGATTGGTCGCGGCTCCGCTTCACCCTGGACCCCGGGCTTTCCCGGGCCGTGCGCACCGCTTTCGTCCGCCTTTACCGGGAGGGCCTCATTTACCGCGGGGAGTACATGATCCATTGGTGTCCCCGCTGCGAAACCGCCCTTTCCGATATCGAGGTGGAGCACGAAGAGGTGGACGGGCACCTTTACTTCGTGCGCTACCCCTTGGAGGAAGGGGACTTTGTCACCGTGGCCACCACCCGGCCGGAGACGATGCTCGGCGACACCGCTTTAGCCGTAAATCCCCACGATGAGCGTCACAAACACCTCATCGGAAAGACCGCGATCCTTCCCGTGCTCGGAAGAAGGCTCCCCATTGTGGCTGCCGAAGAGGTGGATCCGGAGTTCGGCACAGGCGTCCTCAAGATCACCCCGGCCCACGATCCCGTGGACTTCCAAATTGGCAAAAGGCTGGGCCTCCCCGCTGTAAACATTTTCAACCCCGACGGAACGGTGAACGAGGAAGGCGGGCCGTTTGCGGGAATGGATCGGTACGAAGCTCGCAAAGCCATGGTGGAGCGGCTCGAGGCCGAGGGGCTTTTGGAGAAGGTTTTGCCCTACCGCCATGCCGTGGGCCATTGCCACCGCTGCCACACCCAGATTGAGCCCAGGATCTCCACCCAGTGGTTTGTGCATATGAAACCCTTGGCAGAGCCGGCTATCGAGGTGGTGCGCGCGGGCAAAATCCGGTTTATTCCAGAGCGCTGGACGAAACTCTATTTCGAGTGGCTGGAGAACATCCGCGACTGGTGCATTTCCCGGCAGCTTTGGTGGGGCCACCGCATTCCCGCCTGGTACGGCCCGGATGGCCAGATCATCGTGGCCATGGACGAGGAGGAGGCGAAGAAACTTGCCCGCGAGCTCTACGGCAAAGATGTGGAAATCCACCAAGACGAGGATGTGCTCGATACCTGGTTTTCTTCAGCCCTTTGGCCCTTCTCCGTCATGGGCTGGCCCGACGAGACACCGGATCTCAAAACTTTCTATCCCACGGATCTCCTCATTACCGGCTTCGACATCCTCTTTTTCTGGGTGGCGCGCATGGTAATGATGGGTTTGCACTTCATGGGCGAGGTGCCGTTCCGCGAGGTCCTCATCACCCCCCTCATTGTGGACGAGCGGGGCCAAAAGATGAGCAAGTCCCGGGGCAACGTGGTAGACCCCATGGATCTTATCGAGAACTACGGTGCCGATGCCCTCCGCTTCACCATGGCCCACATTTCCGGAAAAGGCCGTTCTACTCGGTACTCTCCCGCTTTGCTTGCGGAGATGCGCGATTTCCTCAACAAGATTTGGAACATGGCGAGGTTTATCCTCATCAACACCGAGGATTTGCCCCAGGACCTTTCCCTCTCCGGCCGGAAATTGGCGTGGGAGGACCGCTGGATCCTCTCGCGGCTGAGCACGGTGGTGGCGGAGGTGCGGGAGTACCTGGAGCGCTATAGCTTCCACCTCGCAGCAGGAACGCTCTATCACTTCACTTGGGATGAGGTGTGCGACTGGTATTTGGAGCTCTCCAAGGTCCGGCTCTACGGCGAGGATGAGGAGGCCCGGCGCACGGCCCAGCTTGTTTTGCGTAAGCTCCTTTCCGATTTGATCCACCTCCTCCACCCCTTCATGCCTTTCATCACCGAGGAGATCGGAAGCTACCTGGGCTTGGAGGTTTCCCAGGGTAGCTACCCCAAACCGGAAGAGGTTTGGCGCGATCCGGAGGCGGAGGAGGTCCTCGGGATATTCATGGGGCTTGTGAGGGAGATCCGGGCCATGCGGGCGGAGCTCGGTTTGGATCCCGGAGAGGAGCTTGGGCTTGTGGTCACCGGCGGAAAGAGAGCCGAAACGATCTTGAACGATTTCGGGCCAGCGTTTTTGCGGCTTGCCCGGGTGAAGCCGGAGTTCCGTCCCGCGGCAAAACCGCCGGAGGGAAGCGCCCGGGGCGTATTTTCGGACATCACCTTTTTCCTCCTCCTTCCCGGTGAGGTGGACTGGCAAGTGATCCGTGCCCGGCTGGAAAAGAACCTAAAGAAGGTGGAGAACGAGCTCTCTGTTTTAACTGCGCGCCTTTCCAATCCCGATTTTCGGGAAAAAGCGCCGGAGGAAGTGGTGGCTCAAACGGAGGCCCAGGCTCAGGAGCTCCAGATGCGGCGGGCAAGAATCCTTCGGTTCTTGGAGGCCGAGGCGTGAACCCTTGGAGAAGACTCGCCCAGAAGGCTGCCCCGGGCTTCGGCCGGGTGGAGCTTCTTCTTTCCCGGCTCGGCCACCCCGAAGAGGGGCTTCCCGTGATCCAGGTCGCGGGAACCCATGGGAAAAGTTCGGTGGTGGGCTTTTTGGAAGCGGTTTTCTGTGCAGCAGGAGTTCGCGTCGGGGTATGCCTTTCTCCGGATTTTCCCGATCCCGCGGAAGCCGTGCGCCTAGAGGGCAAACCCGTTCCCGCGATTGTCCTCTCCTCCCTCCTTTCCGCGGCCCTGGAGCCCTTCGAGGAGTTCGTGTTCGGCCCGGGCAAACCCACGATGCAAGAAGCCCTGCTTGCCGTGGCTTTGGCACACTTTGCCCGCTCCGGCGTGGAAGTGGTGGTGCTCGAGGCGAGCGCGGGGAATCGCTGGGATCCCACGAATTTCCTGCGGCCTTGTCTTTCCCTCCTTACCCGGGTTGAGGGTGGTGAAAACACGAGGGCCCTGGCCTGGGAGACAGCCCAACTCGCACGGCCAGGGATTCCCCTCCTCACCACGGCCATGGAGGATGCGGCCCTGGAGAGCTTGGCGCGGCGAAGCCGTGCCGCGGGTGCCGCCCTCGTTCTCGTGGATCCTGAGGATGTGGAGCTTTTGGAGCTCCGCTGGGAAAAGGCGGTTTGGCGCTCCCGCTCCGATCCCTTTCAACTTGGACCGTTTGAGACGCCTTTCATGGCCGCCTACCAGGCCCCCAACCTTTCCCTGGCGCTTTCTTGTTTGGCTGAGCTTTTCGGAGGTTTCCCCCTTTCTCGGGAAGCCGTGCGGCAGGGACTTTCCCAAGTGGAGCTCCCGGGAAGATTCGAGCTCCTTTTTGAGGAGCCCTGGGTGGTGGTGGATGCCGCGCAGGATCTTCCTTCGGCTCAGGCGGTTTTGCGCTCCCTGGAGCGCCTTCCCCTGGGAGTTGGACAGCGGTTCTTGCTTTTAGCCCATCCTGAGGAACGCTTGGCCTGGGACATGGCCTCCCTCCTTCGTCCGGCTTTTTCGGGCGTGGAAGTTCTTGCGCCGTGGGAACTTCCGTTGCATGTGCCGCGGGCCTTGCGCCGCCTTTCTTCCGGGGATTTCCTTTTGATCCTTGGGCCTCATGCGGCCCTGCGGGAGGTGAAAGGTGTCGTTCGAGGGGCTTCTTAGGGAGGTGCGTTCCCGGCCGCTTCCCCAGCACGTGGCCCTCATCATGGACGGGAACGGCCGGTGGGCCAAATCCCGGGGCCTTCCCCGCATGGAGGGACACCGCCAGGGCGCCAAGACCGTGGAGCGCATCGCCCGCTTTGTGGCCCAAGAAAAACTTTTCCCCTATCTCACCGTTTTCGCCTTCTCCACGGAGAACTGGGACCGCCCAAAGGAGGAGCTCGATTTCCTCTTCTCCACTTTGGAAAGATTTGCGCGGGAGAAGGTGGCGGAGCTTGTGGAAAACGGGGTCTGTTTGAAAGTTCTCGGGGATATCTCCCCCTTCCCGCCAAGCCTTCGCGAGGCCTTGGAAGTAGCGCTGGAAAAAACGCGGGATGGGAAAAACCTCATTTTCACAGTGGCGCTGAACTTTGGCGGCCGCTGGGATGTCCTTTTTGCGGCCAAAAAGGCCGTGGCCTTAGCCTGTGAGGGAAAACTCCGGCCGGAGGAGCTCACCCCGGAGCGGTTTAGGGAACTTTTGCCCGGCGGAGCTCTTCCCGATCCTGACCTCATCATCCGCACCGGCGGTCACCAGCGCCTCTCCAACTTCTTCCTTTTTGAGGCCGCGTATTCCGAGCTCTATTTCACCAAAACCCTTTGGCCCGATTTCACTGAAGAGGAGCTCCTTTTGGCTATCCGTGATTTTCAAGGCCGCACGCGCAACTTCGGCCGGGTGACAGCGTGAAAGACCTGAAACTCCGCCTACTCACCGCATTCTTAGCCATTCCCACGGTTCTCGCTATTTTTTGGCTTGCCCACCATTTCCAGCAGGACTGGCTAGTGGCCCTCCTCCTTTCCGCGGTGGGCGTGGGCGCCGGCTGGGAGTACATTGGCCTTGTGGCCCGCCTGGGCGTAACCCTTCCCAAAGAGGCCTTCCTTTTCACCATCCCCGCTTTCCTTTTCCTTCTCCTCCCCAGGGAGGGCGAATACGCCTTCATCCTCGCCTTTGCCTTTGCCTATTTTCTCGTGATCTACAGCTTCTCCCGCCGCGGAACCCAAGAGGGCTTTTTGGCCTCGGCCACCGGGATCTTTGGGCTTCTGTACATCCCCGCCATGCTGGGTTTCGTCCTTATTTTCCATCGCCGCGGCGGCTTTTGGCATGTGCTCCACTTTCTCCTCATCGTTTGGGGCTACGACACCGGCGCCTATTTTGTGGGAAGCCTTTTTGGAAAGCATCGGCTTCTTCCCCGCGTTTCCATCGCCAAAAGCTGGGAAGGTGTAGCCGGAGGCCTTCTTTTGGCGGCGGTGGCTGGCCTCCTCCTTCCGGAGTTTTTGGCCAATTTAAGGGAGAGCTGGCCGGCGGCCCTGATCATGGGAACAGGGGTGGGCGCCTTCGTGCAACTGGGCGATCTTTTCGAATCCCTGGTGAAGCGGGCGGCCGGGGTGAAGGACACGGGAAAATTTTTCCCCGGCCACGGCGGCGTCTTGGATCGGATCGACGGGATCCTCGCCGCCGCCCCGATCTACTACTTTTTGGCCCACTACATCCTAGGCCTGTTCTAGCTTTTTTAGGACGGACTCCACCTTAGCCTTGATCCTTCCGGGCGGAGCTTCCCGATCGTCAATCTTGATGAGGGTGGAAACGCGGCGGCATTTGGCGCGCACCGCCATGTGGCAGGCCTTGATCACGGCCATGACCTCGTCCCACTCGCCCTCGATGATGGTTCCCATGGCCGTAAGCTCGTGGGGAAGCCCGCTTTCCCGGACAATCTTCATGCATTCCGCAACATAAGCGGAGAGGGATTCCCCCGCGCCAATAGGGGTGACGGAGAACTCCGCGAGGATCATCCTGCCCCCCTTACTTGGACATTCCGGAATTTGGCGGGCGCAGCACCGTGGCCTACCTGCATGACCTGGCCCGGCTCGCCTTTCCCGCAGTTGGGAAGCCCCCAAAGCCGCCACTCCTCCGGCCCACAAATGGCCACGCAGGAGCGCCAGAACTCCGGGGTGATCCCGGTGTAAAGAGCGTTCTTGAGCATCCGCACCTTTTTCCCGTTTTTGATCTCCCAGGCGATCTCCGTGCCAAACTGGAAGTTCACCCGCCGGTCATCGATGGACCAGGACTTGTTCGTCTCAAAGTAGATCCCGTACTCCGTTTCGGCAATGAGGTCCGCGAGACGCCCTTTTCCAGGAAGGAGGTTGATGTTAGTCATGCGGATGAGGGGGATTCGCGCCCAACTTGAGGCCCTGGCGGCGCCGGAGCTTCGGGGAAACCCGAGCTTTCCCGCGGTCTCCCGGGAGGTGAGGTAGCCCACGAAAATTCCCTCCTTGACCAAATCCACGCGCTGGGCCTCTACTCCTTCGTCGTCGTAACCGAAGGTTCCCAAACCCCCAGGCGCGGTGGCGTCGGCCACGATGTTCACGATCTCCGATCCGTATTGGAATTTCCCGAGTTTCTCCAGGGTGAGAAAGCTTCCACCGGCATAAGAAAGCTCCGTTCCCAAAACCCGGTCCAGCTCCGAGGGATGCCCTAACGATTCGTGGACCTGGAGGGCCATCTGCGATCCATCGATGATGACGTCGAAAACGCCGGTGGGGCAGACCGGTGCGGAAAGGAGGGCCACCGCTTCCTCCGCGATCCTCTCGGCATTTTCCACCAAACCCAAGCTTTCGATGAACTCGTAGCCGGCGTTGGCGAAATCGCCGCCGAAGGAGTTGGGAAAGCTTCGCTTTTGGATCTCCCCGGGTTTGGCGGCGTAGGCTTCAATTCCTGCTCCGCAGCTTGTGATCACCTGGTGCACTTCCGTTCCCTCGGTATTTCCGAACCATTTTTCGACGCGCCAGGCGGAGATCGATCCCTTGGCTATGGCTACGCCCGAGACCCGGAGAATCCTCTCCGCCGCAGCGAAAAGAAGGGAAAGCTTTTCCTGAATGGGTACGGAAAGCGGGTCCTTCTGCACCGGGGTCACATAAGTTCCCCGGTGGACCGGCTCCGGCGCGAGTTTTACCGGCTCGCGAAGAAGGGTGGAGGTGGCTTTGGCGATAGCCACGGCGTTTTCCGCGGCGCGGCGAACCCCTTCTGGTGAAAGGTCGCTTGTCGCGGCGAACCCCCAGGCGCCCCGATAGAGCACCCGGATCCCTACACCTGCCGTTTCCCGTCGGGAAAGTACTTCCACTTCCAAGTTCTTCGTGCGAATGTTTTCGTCCGTCCTTCGCTCGACCCGCACTTCCCCAAAGTCCGCTCCCAAATCCCTAACCGCGCTAAGTCCTAACGCTACGAGTTTCTCCATTGCTTCCTCCATTAGGAACATTAAAAAACTTCGGTTTCAGAAGATAGCTTTTCTATGAAACCCTTTTCTGGACACTCTTCTTGTGGGATGTCACATAACCCACATTCTCTTGAACTTGGTTTCTTCGCCGGTGGCTTTGTAGCGGTTGCAATTTTTATAGCGCGAACCAGCTTTTGTTCAAAGTCGTTTGTTACGTGAGCTAAATCTATCGAGATTTTGGGGCGTCCCTTGTATATTAACTGACCAGAAATTTCGCGCCCTTGAAACCGCTCTATTTGCCTCAAGGCCCACAAGTATATTAACACCTGAACTTTATGTGTGCTTTTTTCTTCCCCGGTTTTGCAGTCTACTACAACTACCGACTTTGGTTTTTCTGCTATGATGTCGGGCTTACCCGCAAGGTCTGCAGTTTTTCCTCTTATTTCAAACTCGTTTCCGTGCTCTATTTTCACCGTGTACCCTTCTTTGACTAATTCATCTGCATATTGTTTGACCAGATCCTGGTGTTCGATTTCCCAACCACTGTAACCGCGGTCCCGAGGAGCCTTTTGATATCTGTAGTTAGCCCTAAACCACAATTTCCATTCGCACTGCTCGTCTCCAGCTAAGTAAGCAGCAAGCCAAGTGACCCAAATTCGCGGTCTACTCCTTTTCTCCCCCACATTGTCCTCCTTGTTTACTTTATGGTCGGGGCGACTGGATTTGAACCAGCGACCCCCTGCTCCCAAAGCAGGTGCGCTTCCAGGCTGCGCCACGCCCCGACCGCTTTGGAGTATAGCTTTCGCGGTATAGATCGCAACTTTGGCGTATAATCCCCGCGTGGATCCCATTTCTTTGGCTTCCGAACTTCTGCGCGCAGGCCCCATTTGCGACCATTGCCTAGGCCGCCGATTCGCCGGCCTTCCTGGAAAACTCTCCAATCCTGAGCGCGGGTTCATCCTGAGGACAGCTTTGGGGGTTGGCCAAATCCCCGAGGAGCGCTGCTGGGTCTGTGGCGGCGTTTTTTCCCACATTCCCAGGTGGGCGGAGAGGGCCGCGGAACTCGCTCAGGATCACGAGTACAAAACCTTCCTCTTTGGCGTCCATCTTTCCCCGCGGCTTGAGGCCACCGAGGAGTTTTTGAACGAGAGGTTTCCTTCCCCGTGGGCCGAGCCCATCCGACGGGATCTGAACCGCACCTTGGGCCAGGCCCTCGAACGCCTTCTCGCGGGAAAAGGGCGGAAGGTCACCGTGGATTTCCAGCGCCCGGAAATTCAGTTCCTTGTGGACATCGAGCGCGACGAAGTAAAGATGCAGGTCAACCCCGTGGTCTTCTACGGCCGCTATCGAAAGCTCGTGCGGGGAATTGCCCAAACCTCTTGGACCTGCCCCCATTGCCGGGGAAAGGGGTGCGAGGTCTGCGGCGGCACGGGGAAACTCGCGCCCACATCTGTGGAGGAACTTGTTCTCCCCGTGTTCTTGGAGGCCACCGGGGGAAAGGCTGGGAAATTCCACGGCGCAGGAAGGGAGGACGCGGATGCGCGCATGCTCGGTCGGGGAAGGCCGTTTTTGCTTTCGGTGGAGGAGCCGCGGCGCCGCAGGGTGGACCTTGCTTGGATTGCCGAGGAAGTCCGCCGCCGCACCGCCGGCGCCGTCGAGCTCCTTGAGCTTCAGCCCGCTACCCCGGAACTCGAAATGAAGGTGAAAAAGGGGCGTTTTACCAAGCTCTACCGGGCAAAGGTCCACTTCTCCAGCCCTGTTTCCCAAGAAGCCTTCCAAAAAGCCATTTCTTCCTTGATCGGCGAAATTCGGCAGCGCACGCCCACCCGGGTGCGGCATCGCCGCGCGGACCTCGTTCGCCTGCGCCGGGTGCTTTCAGCCAAAGGTGAGCTTTTATCCCCAACTGAAGCGGAGCTCGAGCTTCTCTGCGATGCTGGGCTTTACGTGAAGGAACTCGTCTCCGGAGATCAAGGCGGCACCGAGCCGAGCCTAAGCGGCCTTTTAGGGGTGGGGGCCCAGGTAGTGGAGCTCGATGTCCTCGATATTTTGGAGGAACCAGGCGTTGTGGCCGAGGAAAAGGCGGAGTAGACTTTAACCGATGCTCATCGAGCTTTTGGAGGAGTACTTTAAGCGCGAAGAGCCCCAGCGGGAGCGCGATTATTTTTATGTCTCCGAGGTGGGGAAGTGCCCCCGCCAAATTTTTTACACCGTGAAGGGCTTCCCTCGGCCGCCTTTGGATGGACAAACAGCTCGAAAGCTCCTCGTCGGGGAGGACGCCCACCGCCGCCTTGTGCAGGCCCTTTATTCCTTGGGCCTTGTGGTGGCCGCCGAGGTCTCAATCCCACCTGGCGCCCTTTTCCACGGTCGCGCTGATGCCATCGTCTCCCTCGGGGGAAAGAACTACGTGGTAGAAATTAAAACCGTCCACCCCTACAACTTCGACCAAATGTACGCTGCTCCCCGGCGCGATCACTACCTCCAGCTCCAGCTTTACCTCCACTACTTCCAAATCCCCCAAGGCATCATCCTTGCCGAAAACAAAGCCACCCAGGAGCTCCGCGAATTCGTGGTGGAACTGGATCGGCCCGAAGTGGGCCGGGTTTTGGCCCAATTTGAGGAACTCAGGGAAATGATCTTCGTGCGGGGCGAGCTTCCGCCCCTTCCCGACAAATCCGACTGGGAATACGACCAATGCAAATACTGCCCCTTTGTGGATTTCTGCAAAGAGGACGTAGACCGGCTTCCTTCGCCGTCCAAGGCCATCCTTGAGCCCCCGGTTCTCCCCGAGCCGTACGACCGGGAGATCGAGCATCTCGGCCTTTTCGATGAGCCCTAGGGAAAAGCGTTTTTGGTCGGGAAACATTGCCATCGCTGAAGGCGCCTTGGCCGCGGGCGTGGATTTTTACGCGGGCTATCCCATCACCCCCTCCTCGGAGATCATGGAGCACATGGCGAGAGAGCTCCCCAAGCGGGGCGGCGTCTTTCTTCAGGCGGAAGACGAAATCGCTTCCATTTTTATGCTCATCGGCGCTTCCTGGGCAGACGCGAAACCCATGACGGCCACAAGCGGCCCGGGTTTTTCCCTCATGCAAGAGGGCCTTGGGATTGCGGTGATGACGGAAACGCCCCTTTTGGTGGTGGATGTGATGCGGGTAGGCCCGGGAACAGGTCAGGCGTCCAAAGCCGCCCAAGGGGATCTTCTTCAGGCCCGCTGGGGAAGGCACGGCGACCAAATCATCCCCGTCTTCGCTCCCGCCTCCGCCCAGGATTGTTTTGACCTTGCGGTTTTTGCCGTGAACACCGCAGAAAAACTGCGCACACCGGTGATCCTCCTTTCCGATGAGCTTTTGGCCCACACCTGGGAAGTGGTGGAGGTGCCAAAAGAAGTGGAGCGGGCGGAGCGCCGCCGGCCGGCGGGAAAGGAACCGCCATTTGGCTCCGAGGATCCGCGCCATCCTCCGCCCATGCCCCGCTTGGGAGAAGGGGAGGCCCTTTTGGTCACGGGCTCCACCCACGATCCTTGGGGCTTCCGCCACACCTCGGATCCCGCAGTGCATCGGAACCTTGTGCACAGGCTCTGGGAGAAGATCTGGCTCAATAAGGAAGAGCTCGCGCGGTTCGAAGCGGTGGGCTTGGAAAATGCGGAAGTCGGAATCGTGGCATACGGTTCAGTAGCGCGAAGCGCCCTTTCCGCAAGAGAACTTCTTTCCGGGAGAGTACGGGTGGGAGTGCTCATCTTAAAAACGCTTTGGCCCCTTCCCGAGGAGCCCATCCGCGAGCTCGCGAAAACAGCAAAAATGATTCTTGTTCCCGAAATGAACCTCGGGCAGCTCCTTTGGGACGTGGAAAGGATTGTCCAAGGTTCCGCGAAAGTTGTCCCCTTCTCTAAAGTGGGCGGGGGGATTCCCATTTACCCCGAGGAGCTCGCGCAAAAAATCCTGGAGGTTTGGGGATGAAAGGGCACCCTCTGCACAAATATTTTCGCGCGCTTCCCACAGCTTTTTGCCCAGGTTGCGGAAACGGCCTCGTCGCTGGATCTATTCTGCGCGCGCTGGAAAAAGCCGGCGCGGATTTCCAAAAGACTGTGTTCGTGAGCGGGATTGGTTGCGCCGCCTGGATTCCCAGCCCCCATTTTCTGGCAGATAGCCTCCATGTGGCCCACGGCCGGGCCATTCCCACCGCTTTAGGCGTAAAGCTCCGCAGACCGGAACTCACCGTGATCGTGGTGGGAGGGGACGGTGATCTTGCGGGGATCGGCGGGAATCACCTCCTCCATGCGGCTCGAAGAAACGCGGATCTCTTGGTAGTCATGGTCAATAACCTTGTTTACGCCATGACCGGAGGGCAGGTAGGACCCACCACGCCCAAGGACCTTCCCACACCCACCACCCCCTACGGAAATCCCGAGTATCCGATGGACGTGGCTCAAGTGGTGGCTTCGGCAGGTGCCAATTATGTGGCGCGTTGGACCACCGCCCACCTTTTCGAGCTCGAGCGGTCTTTGGTGAAAGCCCTGGGGAAAGAGGGGTTTCGTTTCGTGGAGGTGGTGAGCCAATGCCCGGCCCGCGTGGCTGGAAGGCTCCAGATGCTCCCCGTGGAGGCCATGAAATGGTTGCGAGCCAAAAGTAAACCCGTGGGAAAAGCCGCAGAAGATGAAATTGCCGTGGGCGAGTATGCCGACCGCGATCGCCCCGGATTTTTGCGCACCTTAGGGAGGGCAGGGGATGGCCGAGCTTCGCCTTAGGCTTTCGGGAATCGGTGGGCAAGGGATTGTCTTTGCGGGAAGGCTTCTTTCCCAGGCCATGGTGGAAGCCGGGAAATACGTGAGCCTTCGTTACGCCTATGGCGCGGAGGTCATGGGGACCCCTGTGCATTCTGAGCTCGTCATCTCCGATGAGCCCATCCTTTGCCCCTTTTTCCGGGAGGCCCACGTGGCCGTTGTTCTCCATCCTCGGGCTTTTCCCGAGGCCCTCTTGGGAATCGATGCCCAGGGCCTTTTGGTTTTGGATAGCGCAATCCATCGCGAGGGGATTCCCGCAGGGACGAAAGTGGAGGTGCGGCCGTTTGTGGCGGCCACCACAAAAGGCCGGCCGGGCGATCCGGGAAGGCTCGCTCCTGTCGCTGCTTTAGGTTTTCTCGCCAAACTCGGCTTTTTCCCCTTGGATCCCCTTCTTTCTGTGGCGAAAGTCAGCCGTGCCGCTCAGGAGAACATCGAGGCCCTCGAGATCGGCTTCAACTTTTAAATTGCTCGTGTTCCGTTTGTTAAATAAGTGCGGATCAAGCAAGCGCAGGGGCTTACCTTTTGTCTTGCTCCATATCCGATAAACTGCGCAGTCTTGGAGTATGGCGAATATTTTGGGAGCAGCGGGAGTCATCTTTGTGCTCGTTGGCCTCGGGTATTTGGCCCGTGGGCTCGGAATCCTTCGGGCAGGCGACGAGCGGGTGCTCAACGCCTTGGTGTACTATTTCGCCTTGCCCGCATTTCTCCTTTCGGAGCTAGCCCAGGCCACGTATTCTTGGGAAATCCTTCGGTTTGTGCTTGCTGGTAGTGGTCCGCTTTTTCTTCTCATCCTCCTTTTGGGGTTTCTTCGCCTTCTCAAACTTTCGCGGGAGAACTTTTACCTTCTTTCGGTGAGCACGGTGTTCGGAAGTCTCGCGTTTTTCGGGATCCCGTTTATCGAGTATGCCGTGGGCGGGGAGGAGGCCCTGGAGCTTGCGGCGCTTTCCGTGGGGCTTCTCGGCCCATTTGGTGTGGGATTTGTGCTCACTTTGCTCGAGCTCCACCAAAACCGTGAGGGCTCCTGGGCTTTGGCCCTGGGCAAAACCCTCCGGCGACTAGCGCGGAATCCTTTGATTTTGAGTATTCTGGTGGGGTTAGCTCTGGGGCTGGGAAAAGTAGGACTCCCGCGCTTTTTTCAGCAGATCCTGCGGTATCTCAGCGGGGCTGTGGCGCCGCTCGCCCTCTTTTCCTTGGGCGTATTCCTTTTTGGCCGGCCCTATAGGGCAATTCCCAAGGCCCTTGGATTAAGCCTTCTACGTTTGGCCGTTCTGCCTGCGCTCACCTTGGGCTTTGCCCGCGTTCTTGGGCTTTCCTCCCTGGAGACCACGATCCTTGTCATTATGAACGGGACGCCCCTTGCGGTGAACATGATCGTCCTTTCGCAACGCTATGGATTTTATGTGGAGGAGATGGCCTCTTTGGCCCTCGTTTCCTCCCTGGGGGCTCTTCTTACCCTAAGTCTCTGGCAGCTCGTGATCTAAGCTTTTCGGCCCCTTTCTTCAACTGTGGATTGGTTGAAATCCGCGGTGGGCTCTCCGCCGATTCCTTCCCTTGGAACCACGTCCAGGATTACCCAGAGCTCGAGCTCGCCGGCCAACCCCGCCGTCCACGCCCGGAACCGAAGCTCAAACCGCCGCCCCGCCGTGCCTCCCGGCACGGTGAAGGTGTACGTGGCTGAAATCTCACCCCAGCCGCTTTTCACGCCAAAGGGCGGCCAGCCCGGCGGCAAGGACTCGGCGCGGATGTTCACCGTCCCGGCGGGAGTGCGTTTGGCCGTGAGGGTAAGCGTTCCCGTCGCTCCCTCCGGGACCCGGCAGTGGATCACGTTCGTCCCGACCCGCGTGCAACTTCCCGCGATCACGAGGGTTCCGGAGAACTCGAGCTTCACCGCGCCTGTCCCCAGGGTCAGGGAGCGTTCAACCTGGGCCCCACCCAGGGTTGTCCCCCGCCATACCTCCGCGGTGCGGATCGGGTCAGAAGGATTGCCTCCTTGAACTCCGTACAGCCCGATCAGGTAGTCGACAACCTCCCAGAGGGGGGCGGCCCGGGGATCGGCCTTGCCCAGGGCGAGGACGAACGCGCCGAGAAGGTCGAGGAGATCATCGTCGCTATCGCGGAGGACGATGTTGAGATTCACGGGAAGGTTCGACTGCCAGCACGGGAGGGCACAGTCCAGTTCGCCCAAAAGCGGCCCGGGTTCATCGAAGACTCGTTCCTCACCCGGCTTCAAGTGGGCGATTTCGGGGGTGAGGAAGGTGAGCCGGCCGCAGGGGAGGTCCGCACTCCCGGCGAGGAAGAGGTCAAGCGGACCGCGCAACGGGCCGTCCCCAGGAACGTCGCGCAGGGCAACGCGTGCGAGGTGGAACGCGAGGCGGTAGCGGCAGATCCCACCGCTTTCGCCGAGGAACGAGACGTAGACCCGCAGGGTGAGGGTTCCCGCGGATGTGCCGCCTGGTCCCTGAAGTTCCACCTCGACCTCGATCGGGGTTCCGCCCGCGGTCGCGGATGTTCTCGAGGGCCAAACAACCGCCCCGGAGGCTACCGCCGTCCCCTGGTAGGGAAGGCGGCTGGCGAGGACGAGGGCCGCCTGCCGCACGGCTTCCGGCGAAGGGGCCTGTTCCGGTCCCCGCGCCAGTGACCCCACCAGGACGAGGGATGGCCCTACCCTGAAGACGTGGAGAATAAGTCCGCTTAGCCCATGGGTGAGCTTCACCCCCTCGTCGCCGATCCGATCCTCCTCGTACGCGTCCAACGAGCCCGCAACCTCCGAAAGTAGGATCTCAGCCTGGGAGATGTCTCCTATCGTCACGACCTCCGCCCAGATCCATGCTTCATCCCGAGTCCAGGTTGCTCCCCATCCTCGCGATGCCCCCGCAGGGACATCTTCCAGGGGCAGAGCTCCTTCCGCGGCGAGCCTCCAGCCCGGGATAATCTCCTCTGGGAAAACTTCGGTTGGTTTGGGCACTAGCCACCCACATCCGCCTACGATCAACGCAAGCGCCAATCCGATGGCAGCTTGGGCACACCATCGTCGCCACACTTCTCTCCGCATCACTACCCACCTCCTGCGAGCGAGCTTCCGCCACCTATCCGTCACCCTGCGGACACAGTTTGTTCCTGCTGCTCTTCCTCCGTCTAACCTTCCTTATCGGGCCGCGAAGGGATAAACCTGCAGTCCGAAGCGCACCCTCGTTTCGCAGAAAAGACCTAGTCCGTATGCCTCAAGACGGCCCTTTGCTGACTCGACTTGCAGATATCCAGCCTACGTCGGCAACCTCGTTGTCATTTCCAGGTGCTGTCAGGATTTGGATCGTGCTCTGGTGTGCCGTCTTTGGAGTCGTGATCCCTGATTAGCCAACGTGACGAGAGACCCTCTCTCGAAAGCTCGACCTTCATCTGAGCCGTAACCACGAAGTTTTTGATCTTGTCCGCTCTGCCCATTACGATGGCTGCTACAGCTGCTCCTGTTGCCATTCGGTACCGTGGCCTCCCCGCGCTCTTCCACGTACATTCAATCCTTTCTGGATCGCCTAAGTTTCCCTCTGCTGAAGAACGCGGGGGAACGACTGTGGAGTGTCCCAGGTAGTATTTGTTGGGATCGCCGGACTCAGAGATAACAGCTTGATAGACACTGGCGTAGCCCTCCATAACGGTTGGGCGTTCTGGCCATATTAGTTCTATCAATTTGTCCCTTGCCGTCTCCATGAGCTTATCGGCCGCCCATAGGGCGAACTCTCGCAGACCGAAAGGTGCTATGCCAGTTAAGATCATCGGGATAAACTCCTCAAGTAACTCCTGGGCGAGCATAGTCCAATCACCATGTTCCAGGGTAACTTCACCTTGGAAGCTCCCTATGGGAGGAAAGATTGTCACCCGTGCCTCGGTTTCCAAAGGCAAGTCATCATCTCCTATAGCAGGACAGACGTGAAACCCCCGCGTCGAGACTTCCGCATTTCGCGGATCGATCAAGCTGAGGGGATTTCCGATGACCATAAAGTTACCCCCAAGAACGAGCTGGGGAGAGGGCACCCACTCCCTCAGGTCGACCTTGGCAAACAGATCGATAGTTGTTGTAGTGGCGGTGTGTCGCATCTCGAAGGTCTCCCGGACCAAGCTGTAGTTCTGTTGAACGGTTGGCTGCCGGACCTGCGTGGCGCGCGCTGTTATTTGAAACCATGAGTGAAGCTCATACACATCGACATCATCACTGAAGACCTGATACAGATGAGGGAAACGAACGCTGACCTTCACATTATATTCCTCATCTTTGCCAGTTGGTCCTGGTTCCACGATGGTCAAGGTAATTTCCTTCTCTTGACAGAACGCTGACCTGATGGTGTGAAGCACACCATCAGGAGTCCGAACCTCGGCTTCCAATTCCCAATAGCCAATAGCGGCGTCACCTCCTCTAATCTTGAGCTTGTCCAGCTCCTTTTCCTGGACTCGGAACCATGTGTCTTCGTTGATCGGTGTGTCCTCTACCCGGTCACGGCGCTCTACGGTCAGCTTGTCGAAGGTGCCAAAGGCCCCGTTAAATGGAACAGGCAATTTCCATCCCCAGCCATCTACCATAGCGACCTTGTCCCAATTGGCCGCAACGTCTGGTGGCATAATCGACAACTGTGCCTCTAGCCATTCCTTCGGAAGATCCACCGAAGTATTGGGTCCCACAGCGTGCACTCGACTTACTGGAAGGCAAACCAGTTTTGCCCGCAGTGCCTCAACCTTGCTACCGGGTACGGCTTCAATCCGAAAACGGAGAAGCTCATCTACCGTTTGCTGAAGAAAATAGACTGGAGCGTAACTCCGCTCCGCAACCCGAAGCAGGAGTATCTTGGGTCTAGGTGATGGCGACAACAGAAGACACACGTCTCCAAGCAGATAGCTCGTGAGGCCGAATAGGGATAACCGAGAAAACCTGGTTGCTGTGGTCTCCTGGTAGCCAGGAACGGAGAAGGTGAACCCGGCGATGTCATCGGCAGAGGTGATCGTTTCGCCTTTGGGCACCAGGGTCAGGGTGAACTCCTGGTCGGGGAGCGGTTTCACGGTGCACTCGGTGAGCCGACCGGAAACCGTCGTCCCCGGCCAAGGAAGCGGTACGGAGAACTTTCCTTCGCCATCGGTCTTTCCGCTGATCGGCGCGGTGGGGGTGATGGGCTGAGTCAGCCCTGTGGGACGGAGACACACTGTGCCCACTCCTACCGCGGTGTACGTGCGGCCGGATGGGGCCACGGACGAAGCCAAGAAGAGCTGGCTGATCGTGACCTCCCCGTAGCCGGGGGAGGAGATACGTACCGCTCCAATCTGATCTGCCCGGGAGATCGTGGTGATTCCGGCCTTGGGAACGAGGGTCACCGAGACCTGCCGATTCGGAAGGGGTTTTACTGTGCACTCGGTGAGTTGGCCTGTCACGCTCGTGTTGGGAAGCGTGGGGATCGGCACCTCGAACCGTCCAGCCCCATCGGTGGTCCCGGTGAACGGCCCGTACGTAGGCGGGACGGTGGGTTCGGTGGGCGGCGGGGTCGGGGTAACTCCCCGCACGATATCCAGGATCACCTGGAGCTCGAGCTCGCCGATCACCCCGACTGTCCATGCCTTGAACCGAAGTTCCACACGCCGTCCGGCGCTCCCCGTGGGTGGAGTGAACCGGTACTGGGCTTGCACGGTACCCCAACCGGAGGCCACCGGGCTGCGCGAGTCCACCCACTGGCCCAGTTGCTGAATCCAAAGGGAATTGGGCCAGCCAGAAGGCACGCTTTCCACGCGGATGTTCACCGCTCCCGCAGGCGTGCGGGTCGCGGTGAGTTCGACCGTTCCCGCTACCCCCTCCGGAACCTGACACTGGATTTGGCTCACGCCTGGCGCCGGTTGGACCGCAGGCGAGCACGTGCCCGCAACAAGCACCCGCCCCGAGAACTGGAGTCGTATTCCCCCGTAGTAGATTTCCCCAGGCCCATAGGTCTGCGCCCACCCCAAAATGACTAACAGCACCACACATCCGAGGCTTAACCAACCTCTCCGCACGGAATATCACCTCGCTTTCTTTCCGGGCTGGACCCGCCGTTCCCAAGGCCGCAACCCGCCCGTTGATTCACCGCCGTGGAGTGGGACAGGCAACAGAGAACTCAAAACGAAAAGAAGGGGAAACGAAAAACTGGTTTCTTTCCTCGCGCTGGTGTTCCTCCATCCAGACCCACCCCTGCGATCAATTTATTATACACCTCCGCCCGAACACAGGTTTCCGGAACTTCGCCGCGCGGGCCTTGTTCAAAAAGGATCTATGAAATCGCAAAATTGCGCTTTAAAAACGCCCCTAATCAGAGAACGCTGGGCGAGCCGGAGATTGCCAAAACAGTGGGGGCGAAAAAGCCAAGGCCCGGAACCACGCCCCTCCGTTCGGCCTTTAGCCCGATGGCTCTCGGTCTACCTAGTGCCGCTCCGATTCCTCTTGTATGGGCAAAAAGTGCTCCGACTTTCGGCGTTTTATAATCTTCGCGGCAGCCGGGGGAGGGTGAAAATTCTTGCTTTTTTCTGACCAGCCGCTTTCATTACCGGCTCAACATCCCCCATTCGCCCAAGGAGGGCAGGATGACAAAAGGAGTAGTGGCACTGGGAATGGCGGCTCTTATCGTAGTGGCAGGAGCCGTGGTGGGCTTTGGAGAGGAATTCCGGGCAGTTTCGTTCCAATCGAACGGAGACCTCATCCAGGGCTGGTACTGGCTTCGCGATCTAGGGCTTCAACACAAAGCCTGGTGGACTTTTGAGGGTCTACCGACAGGAAACGACTTGGTGCTGGAAATCACGTGTCTTGCAACTTCTAGGGTAAATGGGCCAAGAGGGGTATCGGCGCAGTTTCGTTTGGGATATGGATTTCCCGGTGCAGGGATGATGGGCGGCGTATTTGTGGTGCAGGAGGTCACTTTGCCCAATGTTTCGCCGCCTGAGGACCCCGTAGGGTACATTTGTCGTGGCACCGTAGTTATTCCCGCCGATACCCCGGGCTTGGCTGTGGGAAAGCTCACCATATTTGCGGAAAGAATTTCGGCGGAAGGGCCCCATGTGGCCTTCCATAAGGGCAGCATGGTCCTTCGTGTTGCCCAACCTCCGGTGAACGTCCTCACTTTGACCGGGTACTTGTTCTCCGTCCGCCAGGCCTGGTGCACCCGGAGTGAGGGGCCCTTGTATATCCTTCAGACCCAGGATTTCAGCCTGGAACTTCAGGGGTTCTACGTGTTGGTAACCGGACCTCGGCTTCTTCGGGAGCCGGATCCGGTCCTCGAGGCCTTGGTTGGAAAGCATGTAGAGATGCGGGGAACGCTTGTGCCCGTCGGGGAAGAGGTTTTTGAGCGCACGTATCCCCTGCCCGCCTTGATCGTGGAGGAGGTAAGAGAAATCTCCCCATACGAACGCTGCCGAGAATGAATCGCCAAAACGAGTGGAAAGCGAGGGCGTCTTTTAGGCGCCTTTTTCAAAATCTGGCCGGGCACGCCTGCGGGATGGTCTGCACTACCTCTACGGTGTAGCCCAAGCGAGGGTTAAAGACCACGCTATCGAGCTATTCCCAGCGCACGCAGATTTCTCAGAGTCTCAGCAGCTTGGCCAGTTTTTCCGTTAGGGTTTTGAGGCGCTCGTCCAGACTTCGGCGGCCGAAAAGGATGGGCCGAAAACCGGGAAGGACCTCCCGGGGGTGGGTGGAAAAATAAAGCTCGTCCAGCGCGGAAAGAAGGCCTTTGAGGCTCCTTTCAAGTTCTTCTTCACCAGGTGGGATGGGCTCGCCCAAAAATAAAAAAGCTTCGGGATGCTCAAAGCCGCGCAGCCACACGCGGGAGGCCACGGGTAGGATGGGAACCCCGGCTTTCTTCGCTAGCCACGCGGCTCCCGGCTTCAATGGGCCTAGAGGGCCGGCCGGACGCATCTCGCCTTCGGGGAAAACGGCCACAGCTTCGCCGGATTTCAGCCGGCGCAGGGCTTCGCGGAGCCTGTGCGCATCCAAAGCACCCGCGGAACGCAAAACCGGAAAAGCCCGCAAATTCTCCTCGGAAACAAGAAGGCTTCCCCGTACTCCTCCCACTTTGAAGAGGAGCCAAACGAGGTGCCCGTCAAAGAAGCTATGGTGGTTCATGGCCAAAACGAAAGGTGGTTTAGGTAGCTGGCCTTTTAGGTACACCGCGCGGAGAGAGCGTTTCAAGCTACGATAGAGGGCGCGCTCTACATAGGGCCGAATGGCTCTTCCTAAAAGCGTTTCGCGGTCGAAGGGATAGGCCAAGACCTCTTCCTAACGGCTCAAGGTGCGGTGGATGGTTTTTGCCGCCTGGGAGAGGGAATCGGGGCCGAAATCGAAGGGAAGCTCCGCGGCGGAGAAAAGCTCCGGAAGGGGTTTTCCTCCGCCAAGTTTGAGGGCCTGGATATAGCTTTCGATGGCGCGCTTCCGGTCCTCCTGGGCTTTCTCCCAAAGCCGCAGGGCCCCAAGTTGAGCAATCCCGTACTCGATGTAGTAAAAAGGCGCAAGGAAAAGGTGGAGCTGGCGGTGCCACTCGTGCTCCAGAACCTCTTCGTAGCCGGACCAATCCTCTAGGCCCGAAAAACGCTGAAAGATTTCGACCCAGGCCTTGTGGCGCTCGGCGCGGCTGTGGCCAGGATGCGTATAAATCCAATGCTGGAAAGCGTCGATCGTGGCCACCCAACAGAGAAGCCGGACAATACCGTAAAGATGCTCCTCCAAAGAGCGGCGCCGGTCGGCTTCCTCGGGATAAAACACATCCAAAAATGGGGAGGCCAAAAGCTCCATCCCCATGGACGCTACTTCTGCAAATTCCAAAGGCGGATCACGGTACATGTGAAGGGGCTCATCCCGCGAAAGAAGGGTGTGGAAGGCGTGGCCGGACTCATGGAGGAGGGTCCAAAGGTCCTGATCCCTTCCCACGGCGTTCATGAAGATGAAGGGAAGGCGGCGCTCGGTGAGGGTGGACTGGTACCCGCCCGGAGCCTTTCCCGGCCGGTTGGCGAGGTCAAGAAGCCCAAACTCCGCCATTCTGCGGAAAAGCTCACCTAAGCGCTGATCCAAACGGAGGAAGATCTCTTGGACGCCGTCTACAAGCTCTTTCGCCTCCCTGAAAGGTTTAAGGGGCGGACGGCCCTCGGGGTCGCAGAGAAGGTCCCACGGCCGCAACTTCTTAAGCCCAAGGCGCTTCGCCCGCTCCTTGTGTAAATGCCGAAGGAGAGGAACCACGGCTTCTTCCACGCCCTTATGGAAGGCCTCACATTCCTTGGGCCCGTAATCGAAGCGCTCCCGCTCGCGGAACGCATAATCACGGAAATTCTCGAAGCCCGCGTTTTCCGCGCGTTTTTGTCGCAGGGAAAGGAGTTCCTCGAAAATGCTCTCCAGCTCTTCCCTGTCTTTCAGCCTGCGCTCGGCCATGAGTTCCCAGGCTTTTTCCCTTATCCTTCGATCCGGCTCCTCCAGGTATTTCGCCATCTGCTGCAAGGTCTGGGTGCGACCCTCGAACTCCACAGTCATGGCCCCAAAGATCTTTTGGTAACGCTGGCCAAGCTTTTCCTCTTCCACTTTGAGGGGGATGTTTTCCTCACGGAAAATGGCGATGGCATTTTCCCACTTGCGCTTGAGGACGAGGTAGCGTTTTTCGTCTAAATCTTTCCAAGCCGGGCTTGTTGCGAACTTGACCCTCAGCCGATGCAGGGCTTCTTCCACCTTCGGAGCCACTTCTTCCACGAATTTGAGGTAGTCCTTTTCGTACTCGGGGTTGGCCGTGTCGCAGGTCATGCGGATGTATCGAATGGCCCCTTCCTCCTCCACCGCGGAAAGGAGTTCAGAAAGATCCAAAAGAGCCCCTTCTATGTCCTTTTGGGAATCGAGCTTGCGCTTTTCCAGGTCCTCAAAGAAAGGGGCGATCTCCTCCCACTCGCCGGCGGGAAGATCCGGGGGCAGGAACCGGCGGGGGAACTCGCAAGGAAGCTCCTTTGGGTCAATAAATCCCTTAGCCATACTAGAATTCTAGCCTGAGCTTGGGTACGCGGGCAAAACCCGCATCCTCGTGGGTATAATCGCCCTCGTCTTTGGAAGGAGGAGGAATGCAAAAGTGGGAATGCACCGTGTGCGGCTGGGTTTACGATCCGGCGAAAGGTGATCCTTCCCAAGGGATCCAACCCGGAACAGCCTTTGAGGATTTGCCGGAGGATTGGGTTTGTCCGGAGTGCGGGGCACCTAAGGACATGTTCCAGCCGTTGTGAGGTTCGTGATCGTGGGCGGCGGTGCGGCCGGCATCGCCGCCGCGCAAAAACTTCGCTCCCTTGCTCCCTCTTCCGCCATCACCCTTATTGAAGCCGAAACGGTTCCCTATTATCTGCGCCCGGGGCTCATCGAGGTCCTTGCGGGGAAAAGGGAGCTTTCCCAGATCACGCCCTATCCCAGGGATTGGTTCGAAAAGCGCGGGATTGTCTACCGGTTGGGTGAGGTTGTGGTGGCCGTGGATCCGGGCCGGCGGGAAGTTCTCCTCGCTTCGGGGAAGGCTGTTCTTTACGACCGCCTTCTTTTGGCCCTGGGGGCGGAGCCTCTAAGGCCGGAAATTCCCGGCGTTGATCTTCCCGGCGTTTTCACCCTGCGCACCGCGGCGGATGCTGAGCGCATCCGCACGTGGGCCATGGGGCAAAAGCGCGCGGTGGTTCTCGGCGGAGGGTGGCTTGGCCTCGAGGCCGCCTATGCCCTTCGGAATCTGCTGGGGGAGGTCGTCGTTTTGGTTCGCGGTCCCTGGCCTCTTCCGCGCCAGCTCGATCGGGAAGGCGGCCAAGTCCTCGCTGCCCTTTTGCGGGAAAAAGGCCTGGAAATTCTCGGGGAAACGGAGGTTTCGGAAATTCGGGGTGAAGGTGAAGTTCGCGAAGTCGTCCTTTCCTCGGGTAAGAGGCTCCCTGCGGATTTGGTTTTGATTGCCGTTGGGGTGCGGCCGAGGATAGTGCTTGCCCAGGATGCGGGAATTCCTACGAACCGGGGCATTGTGGTGAACGATTTTTTGGAGACCGCGATTCCCGATATATACGCAGCGGGGGATGTGGCCGAATGGCAAGGTCGTGTCTACGGAATTATTCCTGCTGCGCGGGAACAGGGTTTGGTCGCGGCTCAGAATATGGTGGAACCGAAAAGCACCCGCTATATGGGCACAAACCCCATCCAGCGTCTGAAAGTGGCCGGGGTGGATCTTTTGTGCCTGGGCGAGACGCAACCTAGTGGCGGTCCTCTTTTGGAGGAGAAGTACCGGGAAGAAGGGCGTTATCTGAAGCTAGTTTTGGATGGGGAGCGGCGGCTGCGCGGGGCGGTGGCCCTTGGGTTTCCCGAACTTATGGAGAAGCTCGAGCTCCTTTTCCGTGAGGGAACAGCGGTTCCCCCGAATTTCCTCGCCGGTCTTTAGGAACGGGGCTTTCGAAAGTTCCAAGCTGGATAAGTAGCGTTCTGTTCTGCGTTCTTTGGGTGGGGGCTGACTTGACAACCCGCCACTGCGAGTTATAATGAAAATGAAAATCATGAACAGGCAGGAGAGGGGAAAGCGCGACCGCGTACTCCAGGAGCTTCGGGGCCGCATGGATCATCCCACGGCCGAGGAACTCTACCTCTCCCTTCGGGAAAAGGGCGAGGAGATCAGCCTTGCCACGGTCTATCGGGCTCTGCGGTCCCTGGCCGACGAAGGCCTGGCCACGGTTCTTCCTTTGGCTCCCGCGGACCGGTTCGATCCCACAACCCATCCCCACTACCACTTCCACTGCCTCAAATGCGATCGTGTCTATGACCTCGACCTTCCCTATAAGCCTGAGCTCGACCAAACTATTGAGGAGCTGGGATTTTCTGTTCACCACCACACCCTCGTCTTCCACGGCCTCTGTCCTGCCTGTCGGGAAAAGGAAAGGAGGACTGATGCGGAAGATGACGGAGGAGAATCTTAAGGCGGCGTTTGCCGGACAGTCCCAGGCCCACATGCGCTACCTCATCTTCGCTGAGGTGGCGGAGAAAGAGGGAAAGCCCAACCTGGCGCGCCTCTTCCGCGCCATCGCTTACGCCGAACAGATCCACGCCACCAACCACTACCGGGAACTCGGCATGATCCGTGAATCTCCGAAGAACCTGGAAGTGGCCATCGCCGGCGAGACCTTCGAGGTGGAGGAGATGTACCCCGCATACCTTTCCGTAGCTGAGCTCCAAAAGGAGGAGGGGGCAAAGCGCGCCTTCCACTACGCGCTTGAGGCCGAAAAGATCCACGCCCAGATGTACCAGCGCGCGAAGGAAGCGGCGGAACAAGGGAAGGATTTGGAGTTGGGCACGGTGTATATCTGCCCGGTTTGCGGCTATACCGTGGAGGGGAAGGTCCCGGACTACTGTCCCATCTGCGGGGCCCCAAAAGAGAAATTCAAGGCGTTCTGAAAGGAGGGAAAATGCAGGAAAGAAGGCTTCCGCTTATCGGTGACCCGGCTCCGGAATTCAAGGCCCAAACCACCCACGGCCCCATTGACTTCCCTAAGGACTTCAAGGGCAAATGGGTTGTGTTCTTCGCACATCCTGCGGACTTCACACCAGTGTGCACCACGGAGTTCGTGGATTTTGCTGAACGTTACAAAGAGTTTCAGGCCTTGAACACCGAACTCCTTGGTCTTTCTGTAGATCACATCTATGCCCACATCAAGTGGGTGGAGTGGATCAAGGAGAAGCTTGGGGTGGAGATCCCCTTTCCTATTGTGGCCGATACTACAGGAAGGATTGCGGAGCTCTATGGCATGATCCATCCTGGCGAATCGGATGTGGCTACGGTGCGAGCGGTGTTCATCATAAGTCCTAACGGGATCGTCCGCGCTGTTCTTTACTACCCCCTCACCGTCGGCCGCAATACGGAAGAGATTCTGCGCCTTCTTAAAGCACTTCAGGTATCCCTTAACGAGCGAGTAGCCATCCCCGCCAACTGGCCTAAAAACAAACTTATTGGGGATCGAGTGATTGTCCCCCCTCCAAGCGAGATCCAAGGTGCACAAAAACGTCTAGAGGAAGCCAAAGAAGGCAAAGTGGAGTGCTACGACTGGTGGTTCTGCCACAAAAAGCTCTGAGCGGGGCACCGGGGGCGGGCTCTCCGCCC
>OGCH01000125.1_pt1 | contig 49179 bp, 44 predicted proteins | sample 1570111 | NCBI WGS metagenome assembly OGCH01 (sample SAMN03436243, study PRJEB24508) | hot springs metagenome | biome: Desert Springs; feature: Hot Springs; material: Water | place: USA: Great Boiling Spring, Nevada | collected 2008-12-01 | depth 0 m m | reverse complement strand
GGGCTCGTTAGTAGGCAGCCTAGTTGGCGGAATTATGCTGGGGCTTGCCGAGTCTTTGGGAACCGCGTTAATAGACCCCAAGTATCGTGAGGTTTATGGCTTCTTGCTGATGATTGCTGTCTTGGCTGTGAGGCCGAGAGGGTTATTCGGAAGGGCTGAACGGGAAGTTTAACGTAGGTAGGGTTTCAACGGTGTATACTTTTTCAAAACCCCGAACAAACCCTCCCGGTAGAACCGCACAAGCAGGATAACAGTTACCGCTAAGGCAACAAGCCTCCACTCCTGATAAACTCTGAAGCCTTCCATGAGAACCTCAATTAAAACTGCCCCGATGAACGGCCCAACCAGGGTCCCATAACCGCCGACTATTGTCATCATGATTATTGTGGCCATTTCCTGAAATCCCAGAATCGAGGGCGCAAGCACACCTACATAATGACCGAACAAAACACCGGCAACACCAGCCATCAAACCACTCACAACAGTTCCCACAACCCTCCACCTATACACGTTCACCCCAATCACAGAGCTAAGTAATGGGTCCTGACCGACCGACCAGATGAAATAGCCTGCCTTGGACCTTGAGAGCCAGTAAATAAAAACACCGGTCGCCGTAGCAGAGCCTAGGAAAAGATAGTAGTAGGGTATCAACGACCTCAGCCCAAACAATGTAGGCGTCTGCAGACCCAAGTCACCGCGCGTTATCTCGTAGAGGGCGCTGATTAGGAGTCTGGATATCTCTGCAAAAGCCCACGTCGTCAGCGCGAGGTATATCCCCCTCATCTTGAGGGTGAGGGCGGCGAGGGCGAAGCTGAGGAAAACTGCTACTAAGACACCTAAAGGCATGCTCAGGGTGAAGGGTAGGCGGTAGTAAGCTATCGTCAGCGCGGAGGTGTAAGCGGCCAACCCCGCCAGCGCATGTATCCCTAGGCTAAATATCCCAGCCCTCCCAGCTAAAAACCCCCAAGCCGAGACCAGCACCGAATAATAGAAAGCCACTATCAGAAGATGCATCTGGTAGTCGTTGATTATGGATGGTAGTAAGACGAGGACTGCTCCCAGAACTAGTAGAGGTTTAGGAACTCTCTGCAAAACACCGCCCAAGAGGTTCATCCCCCTAACGTATACATCGGCCTAATATGTGGTGTGACCGAACCTGATTTTATCATCGTCTCGACTCCTGCAAACTTTAGCTTGAACACACTCCTAATGTAGTCGCCGATTTCGGTGTCTGACGCACCTCCCCTCAGAAGTTTTTTCACGTCGTATTCGTCTCGGCTGAAGAGGCATGGTACGATTTTTCCATCGGCGGTGAGCCTGATTCTGTCGCAGTCGCCGCAGAACGGCTGTGTCATCGAGGTTATGAGGTTAACCATCCCTTTTGAGCCATCTCTAAACCTGTATGCATGGGAGGTGCTGCCATGTTCCCGTGGAAGCTTCTCCAGCCCGTAAACAGCCTCTATCTTCTCTATTATCTCTTTACCGCTCACAAGCTTCTCTGTTCTCCATGGATGTCGTCCGTCGAACGGCATGTACTCTATGAACCTCACCACCAGTCCGGACTGTCGCGCCAGCTCCACGAAGTCAAGTATTTCGTCGTCGTTGCATCCACGGGTTATGACGCAGTTAATTTTAACCGGGTTTAGCCCAGCCGCCTGCGCAGCCCTTATACCGTCCAGAACCCTGCTGAAGACATCTTTCCTGCCCACTATCTGTTCAAACCTCTCCGGCTTTAGGCTGTGGAGGCTCACGGTAACGCTGTCAAGCCCAGCCTCCCTGAGCGCCGCCGCTTTCTCCGAAAGAAAGTATCCGTTTGTGGTCATGGAAATGCTTTCAACACCGGGTGCGGATTTGAAAATCCTAACCCCCTTCTCAAGGTCGCGTCTCATCAAGGGCTCGCCGCCGCTGAGCCTTATCTTGGTAACACCCATCCCGGCGAGAATCCTGACAACCCGCCCCATCTCCTCGTATGTAAGTATCTCTGAGTGAGGCATCCACACAGGATGTAGGGGCATGCAGAAGTCGCATCTGAAGTTACATCTATCTGTTACGGATAGACGTAGCTTTTTCGCTACACGGCCGAAGCCGTCCACCAGCTGCAAGTCAGATATACTTGCGTCTATGTGTCTAAAAAGTTTAGTCCACCTACTTTACCTGCTGCATAATATGTCTGTAGATGTGTGCTATTAGGCCGAAGAGCATCACGACAACCCCTAGGTTGAACATTGAAAGGTTCTTCAGACCCTCAAGGTATTGCTGGAATGCGAACAGGGATAGGATGCCTATGGCGGCGAGTAGACCCATTATCAACCTGACGCCCCATTCGAACGGCAGCTGTATGGTTATTGGACGCGGCCTTGGAGCGGGCCTGGAGGGTTCCTTGGAGGGTGGCGCTATATACCTGTAGCTTATGATGAACGTCGCCGCAACTAGGAACAACAGCGTCGGATAGAATATGAGCGGCTCCACGTAGACAGCTGAGAAGGCATCAACTCTCGGCGTCGTGTAGAATCCCCACACGGTTGTGACGATTATAAGAATTATTGACGCTAGACCGGCGGCTGTGAGGAAAGGCCTCTCCCTCCAACTGAGCTTCTTAGACCTGTCGACGAAGGGGACGACGAGGAAGAACAGTATGAAGAGTAGTGGTAACAGGGCTCCCGAAATAAACCTATCCAGCCCTGTTCTGATGAAGGCGTATATGGCTGTGAGATACCATTCGGGTACCTCGACTATTGCGAGGGTCGGGTCGTATTTGTGGCCTAAGTCGACTGGGTAAAGTCCCCCTGCTATGAGCAGACCACCGAGTACTCCCGCGACAACAGGTGGGTCAAAGACCAGGTTTCGCGGAAAATGCACGAGGGCAAGCAGAAGCATAACCATTGGCAGTATGAAGACGTGTAGGGCGTAGAACCTGATTATGAGGTCGTAGAGGCCTCCGCCGAGGAGCAGTGACGAGACCATGGGCCCGAGTACTGGAGCTGAGTTTGAGAGACCTACTGCGATGTTGACGGCCAGCATCGCTCTCTGGTTGAGTATGAGGTCGTAGCCTGTAAAGGCCTCAAGTACTGTTACGGTTCCGAGAATCACCCCCGTCACCCAGATGACCTCGTTCTTGACCTTGTACCGTCCGCTGAAGTATTGGTAGAAGAGGTGGGCTATTGCCAGGAAGACCATCGCGTTGGAGCCGTGGTAGTGTAGGTTTCTTAGGAAGAAGCCGAACTCGACGCTCTCCTGTATCTCCTTCACGCTGTTGTAGGCGAGGTTTACGTCAGGCCTGTAGTAGAACATCAGCAAACCGCCCGTGACTCCGAGAATCAGGAAAACGATGGCTGTAAGAGTGCCGAGGTATCCGAACGGGCTTACCGCGAGGCGCGGCACCTGAAACCTGAAGGTTACGATGGGGGTTCTCTCCAGCCTCTCAACCAGCCATTTAACAAACTCGTCAAAAACCCTACCAAGCGGACCCTGTTCAGCCTGCTGGGTCATCAGACTTAGGACTAACTGCCTTGATATTTAAAACTATACAAAGGTCTCTCCGGCTGTTTAGAAAAGCCACTCAACTAGGAATATCAGGGCCGTAGTAATTAGGCCGACGCCCATCATCTTGGCACCCGTCCATATGAGGCTTTGGCTTGTCAACTTCCCCAGCGAGGCCCCGAGGATAAACAGGGTTAGTAATCCAAGCGCTATCGATGACAGCATGGCCGTTGAACCACTCAGGTTATAGTTTAGAGCGAGGAGGTAGGGGCTGAGGACTGAGAGAGAAAAAATCAGCGAGCCAAGGCCCTGCGTGAACGCGGCGATTATGGCGCCGATTTTTCCAGCCCGACCAACCTCCGTGTGCTCCACATCTATGAGCAGGGATTCATGCAGCTCCCTAATCCTCAGCTTGGACTCGGCCTCCTCCGTGGCGTAGGTGCCCATAAACCCTGAGAGAAACATGGCCAACGCGGCGCCGAGGCCCGCTGTGGCGACCGTCAGGTTGTCGGCCCCTGCGAGGAGGCTGGTTCCCAGTATTATGCCGAGCATGGACATTGCGCCGTCAAAGCCGTTGGTGAAGAAGTATCTCCTCACCATCCCCGCCTTCCCCGAGTACTGTATCGACCTCTCCAGATATTTTTTGAATTCTCTAAACTTGGTGACAGCCAACATTTTCACCGTTTTTCGACGACGACTTGGTCGACGCTGTGGATTGCCGCGCCAAGCCTCTTGACAACCGCCTCCACCTCCTCAAGCTTAATTGCATGGCCCTCGACCACAAGCTTCACCGTCTCCGTGTTGGCGTCAACCTCGACTATCGAGACATCTGCCCGCTGGACGTTTTTCACCGCGTTTATCTCCTTGGCGAATTCAACGATGCTGGGGTCGTGGGGTTTTAGAATATCCAAAACCACTTTTACGACAACCCCCTCATGGCGTTCAGGCATCTGCTAGCCTTTCACCAAACTATGTCGTGGTCGGGGTCATTTAAACATGTGGCCTCAAGCATATATAGAAAACCTTATATAAGGTAACACCTGCGGAATCTCTACAGTACAACCGCTGTACTAAAAAGACGCCGCAGCGACGTCTCCAATAACCCCGCCCCACTCATGGATAAAAGAGGGTCAGTGGTTTTTCCGGTTGGATGCTGAGGTATCTTCTTGCCCCGCCGGGGGTCGGTGGGCCCAAAACATTCAGACCGGACTCCGAGGTGTCTGTTGACCGTGGGTTTCGGCTCTACCTCTCTGGCGAAGGGACCCGTGGAACCCTGTTTTTCGAACGTGTTGTCGAAGTCTGTGTCCTGCAGGCCGTCGGGCCTGGGGCCGACTTTTTCGCGGAGGGGTTTAAGGTCTCGGCCGGCTACTTGGGGGGTTTTGAAGGGTTTTTCGGCGGTTTTTCCCTCGATGGGGGTCTGTGGGTTTTCCGGGACCATGCAGGCCTTGTCCCCGTCTATGTCTCCGGCGACGGCCTGTTGATCACGAATGTCTTGGCAGAGGCATGTGCTTGGGGTTCTGCCGAACCCGTCGAACCCGGAACGGTCAAAGACCTGCTCACAGACACGGCCTACAGGTTTTGGAGTCCCTCCCAGGTTGAGGTATCGCCGCAGGGCCTTAAACAAGCCCTTGTTGAGGGGGTCAGAAGGTTTCTCCCTGATAGGCCTGCCGTCTTCTTCTCGGGCGGGCTTGACAGCTTTATCGTGGCCGAGGCCTGTGTGGAGGCTGGGCTTAAGCCGCTGCTTCTGACGCTGGGTGTTGAGGGCGGCCACGACCTTGAGGCCTCTGCCAGGGCGGCGGAGGTGATGGGGCTTGAGGTACACAGAGTCGTCGTAGGAGTTGAGGATGTGAGGGAGGCCCTAATAGTTGTGGAAGGATTGCTCGGCGGGCTGAGTGTTATGGAGCTGTCGATAGCATCCGCCATGTATCTTCTGGCGAGGGAGGCGGCTGGGCTTGGATGCAGGGTTGCGGCCGTGGGTCAGGGGGCTGACGAGCTCTTCGCAGGGTACAAAAAGTATGAAACCCTCTATCTCCGCAACGAGGCCGCAGCCCTCGCATCAGCCCTCAAAAAAGACCTTGAACAGCTCAGGTTGTTGGGTCTTTCGAGGGATTTCACCGCAGCACGGGCCGGCGGGGTATTTCTGATCCCCCCGTTTATGTTCAGGAGGGTTTTGGAGTTGGGGTTGTCGACGCCCATGGAGGAGAGGATTGGGGTTGTCGGCGGCAGGGTTGTTAGGAAGAAGGTGTTGAGGGACTTGGTTAGGTTGGCTGGTTTCGAAGCTGCCGCAGATGTTCAGAAGAAGGCGTTGCAGTATGGGTCGGGTATCGAGAGGATTGTGAGGCGTTTAAAGAGATGAACAGAATAGAGGCCGCGGCTCTTCTGCTTAAAAGGGTTCCTAGGACCGGTTGGGTTGAGGCGGGTGTGAGAAAACCTGAATCGGTTGCGGCCCACAGCTACAGCCTGGCCACTATGGCGATGCTGTACGCCGACCTAGGTGGCTTGGATGTTGAGAAAGCGGTTAAGATGGCGCTCATCCACGACTTGGCGGAGGCGTATATTGGGGACCTGACACCAAGAGCTAAACGGAGAATTCGGAGGAAATTACGCGAAGCCGTCGAGAGGGCTGTTGTCGGACAGCTGCTTACAGACCTTCCGAGGAGGATTGCGGAGAGGTATGCAGGGCTGTATGAGGAGTTTCTGTCGAGGCGGTCTGCGGAGGCTAGGCTTGTTCACAGGCTTGACAGGAGAGAGCTCTTCAACGAGGCCTCCCTTCTGATGGTTGAGCAGGGGCTTAGGGTGGAGAGGTTTGGGTTGAAAAAAGCTAAAATGTTATTCCTCCGAACAAATAAGCAAGCAAGTAAAAAATAGGGAAAGGGGTCTGGCTGGCCCTAACAGCCTGACACCGGGGAACCCGGAAGGGCCGAAGGAAACTAAAGCCCTGATCACGCCAATCATGAAAATGTTGGCGGAAAGCTTTTTTCGATCTCTCCAGTCTCCGGGTTTTTCCCCGTCAGGGTTTATGTCTCTAACCCGTGCTAATTATTCATTTTTCATCTACACCATCCCCGGGTTGAAGGAATTTACATGTTTAAAACGGAACATATCCCATCATCACTGAGAGAGGCCTTCGAAGAATTTCTGCAGGGATTTTTAGAAGGCAAATACTAATTCTTTTTATATGTGTATGGGGGGTTTAGGAGCGAGATGGAAAGTTCATACAATTGGCTAAAAGAAGTGAAATGGAAGGGCTTTAAGCTAAAGCCCTTGACAACCTAGTGAGAGGGGGGTTGGATGGCTGAGGACAGCTATCTGGCTGAGGCGCTGCTGTCGGATTTCCCCTTCCTCAAGGAGATCAGGGACTACGTTGCCTCAACGGGTTTGAGGCTTGAGGACTTTGAGGCCGCAGAGGACGTCGTTAAGGAGGCTGTTGAGAGGGTTGAGAAGGCGCTCAAGCCTTGGAGAAAGTTTGACGAGGCTGGCCAGAAACCCTACCATGTCAGGGTTTTCGCACACCCCTTGGCCATGGCGCTTATCTCCATGCTCGACAGCCCCTTTGCCAAGAGGAGGTTTGCGGCGTTTGAAGCCGAGCGGTATGCCGCGATGCTGAAGGCTATGAGAGAGGGGCAGCGTCAGGCTCTGCACTACATAGCCGTAAACGTTCTAAAGCTAAGGATTCGTGAGGGGAACCCTCCGCACGACTACTGGATACGTTTCGACGACTACCTCAAACTCGCCGCAGAGCTAAACGAGCCGAGGTTCAGGCTTGTGAACCGTATTCTGGACAGGGGCTATGTTGGCGTAAAACGCCCCGAGATGGTGACACTCCTGAAGAACGGGCTTGAACGCCTCATCCTTGAGAGGCTTGAGAGGATGGGGAGGCTGGAGCCTCCTGACTTCCTCCGCCCATACGTTGAAGGGTTGAAGAAGCTTCTCGAGGCCCAGAGACAGGCCGCGGGCCTCAGCCAAACACCCTTGAACCCCGAAAGATGGCCTCCATGCATGCAGGCGCTGCGGAACCGCCTCCTCGCGGGAGAGCCTGTAAGCCATTTCGGCAACTTCACGCTCGCAGCCTTCATGCTCCGCATAGGTGTAAGCGTAGATGAAGTGGTATCCATGTATTCTCAGCGTGGCGACTTCGACCCACGCATAGCCAGGTATCAGGTAGAGCACATAGCGGGTCTCAAGGGAAGTAGGACAAAGTATTCTGTCCCGCGATGTGCAACCATACAATCCCATGGACTCTGCATAGAGGGGGGCCGGCTATGCGGCGGGGTCAAGAGCCCCATGCAGTTTTATAGGAGGATGGCCAGAGACCAGAAAAGAAATGGGGAACGAGAAGCCGGCGCCGCCAAACCTGCCCTGGATGATAAAACGTAACCTTGCGATACTCGGCTCAACTCAGGCTCTGCTGACAATTATAGTTCAGACATTTGTCATACATGTGCCTATAACCATAACAGCCCTGGGTGGTTCTACCACCTTGGCTGGTCTTGGAACAGCCTTGATGTGGGGTGGTAGGCTGGCGACAACCTATAAGATGGGTAGCTTGATGGACAGGGTTGGCCGGATGCCGGTGATAATGTCCGGCATGGGTTTGATGGCCGCATCCGCCGCCGTCGCAGGCCTGTCTACGGCGCAAACGCTTCTGACCATATACTTGGTGGTGCTTGTTCTCTTCGGTGTGGGGCGCGGGATGGCCGACTACAGCAGAATAGCTGCGGGGGATATGCTGCCGCAGGAGAAAAGAGGCCTCGGGACAGGCATCCTGCTGTCAGGGAGTTTGGTGGGGACTTTGGCGACAACCCCGGTTGTAGCCACGGTCTACTCCTTAGTGGGAGAAGATAGTTTCTCATCAATATATTATGCGGTTATTCCCTTTGCGGTAGCAGGGTTTGTAGCCGCGCTAGCAGTGAGGCCGGACCCGCTGGAGATAGGGCAGCGGTATGGTGAGAAATTTGACGGAAACACGGAGCATGCAGTACTTCGGGCAAGGAGTATTGGGGAGCTGATGACCCCTGCGGTGGTTTTCGCATACGTCTCGTCGGCGATATCTACGGGTGTTATGGTTGCGTTCATGTCATTAGGGTCCCTTATCCTACACATGCACCACGTCAACATAACTGTCATCTCGATCGTAGTGACAATTCACGTAATCGGCATGTATGCGTTCTCCATCCCGCTGGGTAAGGCAGCCGACGTGTTGGGAAGGGTGTCCGTAACCACCGCGGGCGTTCTGCTCTGTGCTGTTGGTGCGTTTATAACCGCTGTAGGCTCTTCATTAACTGTGGTGACCGTTGGAATGTTTTTGATTGGCGTGGGCTGGAGCGCCGCAACCGTGGCCTCTCTAGCGCTTATATCAGATGAAACCGCTGCAGTTGAGAGGGGGAAGGCCTTCGGCTTCAACGACACGGCCATCGCTTTCGCATCCTTAGCAACACCCCTCCTCGCCTCAGCGGTCTTGGAGCAATTTGGGGCCTTCGCCCTCGGACTGGCGGGTCTAGGTTCCGCTGCCCCAGCCCTGTTATCAGCAGCACGCCTAAGGCGTCGTGGCTAGAACATTCTCTGCGGCGGAGGTGCTGTCTGCCTCCTCCTGAATATCGCTGCAGCGCCCGCCAAGGCTACTGCGAAGACGACTATCAGCGGTAGCATGTAGTTTGTGAATGGTTCTGCGAACAGGACTGTTGAGACCGTAGTTGTTGACTGGGTTTGTGTTGTTTGGAATGTTTGCGTTGTCTGGAGTGTTTGGGTGGTCGTTTCTGTGCGTGTCTGCGTGGTTGAAAGCGTCTGGGTAGTTGTCTGTGTTGTTGTGAGTCTTTCAACGGAGGTTGTAGACGATGTTATTGTCAACGTGGTTAGTGACAGGGACACCTGGGTGCTCGTGACTGTTGTTGTAGCGATTGCGTATGCTGTGGAGGTTGTCGTCAGTGTTGTTGTGGCGGTCGTTGTAACGCCTGTGGTCGTAGTTACTGTGGACGTAGTTACGGAGACTATGTTGTCTGGGCAGAACTTTGAGTAGAAAGAGTCCGTTGCCTGTAGGGTGTTGATGTTTGGTGTGAAGCCTGTCAAGCTTGGGGTTGCAGCTGTTGCGGTTGGTGAAAGTGATGTTGTTGAGGGAGTTATCGTGGAGACGGTCAAGGGGAAGTTGTTGAGCTCGCCCTCAGGCACGGCGTAAACCATCGGCCAAGTCTGTGAACGCCCCGTCGTATAGACACATGAGCCCAACCCATAGGCGGCGTACCCCTCATCAGAACCAGCACCCGCACCGGCGATGGCGAACGAGTGGGAAACACTCCCCGAATCCGTGAAGGCTGTGATTAAAACATCCTGCGACCCGAATATGTCGGTGTACCCCGTAGCGTAAATGAACCCACCCGCTGTAGCCAGCCCGTTGCCCAGCTCTGCACCGGTGGCGGTTCCGTAAATCTTCGCCCACAAAAGGCTCGGAGAGAGGTCGAGTGAGGCTAGCACAAGCTCTAACCCTCTCCCGGGATAGTTCACGTATCCACCCACGTATACCCTGCTACCAGACACTATGGCCGAGAGAGAGTATTCCTGTGAAGAGCTTGCCAGCTCCCTTGTGGCTACATGGGAGCCTGCGTTTGTGAAGATGGAGAGATACATGTTCAAGTTTCCTGTCTGGTCAGCCGTGCCTACAACATATAACCGGCTCCCCGAAAAGACAAGGTCACTCGCCACATCGTTTGCACTCCTCACCCTGAAGCCCACAGTCCAGACGGGGTCCAAATTATTATCTAACTTCATGAGGAACGCACCCGTTCCAGGCTGGAAACCTGTAACATAGAATGAGGGTGTGGCCGCGGGTTCAACAGCGATCGCGGTGGCGAGCTCGCCCGGCCCAAGGTCGTAGAGCCTGCTTGCGATAAAGTTACAGGAAGTGTCGAAAACAGCTACGAAGAAGTTCGGTGGGTTAGCCCCAAAAGAAGTTCGCCCCAAAACATATAGCCTCCCTGCGTAGAAGGCTAGGCTGACACCCTCCTCGTTGGCTCCAAGGTCTACAGCCACGCTGCAGCGGTGGGTGTTGTCTGTGTTAAAAACCGTCAGATAGGCGTTGCTTGGGTTGCCGCCGAAGCTGCCTGTATTACCGACAATGTATATGCCGTTCGAGTCAACATATATGTCTCGTGCGTAGTCCGCACCTGGACCTCCGTAGATAAGCTTGAAGGCAGTCAGCTCCCCTATCGCGGCTGGTAAAACCATTAACGCCAACAAGCCGGCTAAAACCACATAACCCCGCGTCATACGGGGAAGCCGTTAACCAATTTTTATATACCTTTGGGGTTCGCGAATTATAGAAAGTTCCCGGGGAAATACGTCTGGAATATGCCCTAAAAAGTTAGACTTTGGCTTTTGAGAACCTTTTCTCGACGTCGTCCCAGTTTACTACGTTCCACCAGTTGTCAACGTAGCTGGCTCTGTCGTTCTTGTACTGGAGGTAGTAGGCGTGCTCCCAGACGTCAAGCGTGAGAATCAGCGGCAGGTCGGGGGGGTGCATGAAGTTCTGCTTCTCGACCTGGTAGATGATTAGGGCGTCGGACTCTGCGTCGTAGGTTAGGATAGCCCAGCCTACCGCCTCGACGTTTTTGGCGGCGTCGCTGAACTGTTTCTTGAAAGCCTCGAAGCTCCCGAAATCACTGTTTATCTGGTCGGCTATCCGGCCTCCAGGTGTTCCACCACCCTTACCCGCAGGGGCCATGTTGGGCCAGAAGACTGCGTGGAGCTTGTGGCCGCTGAGGTTGAAGCTAAGGTCGCGTAGTATGCCCCTCACGTTCTCCGGGTTCTCACCCTTCCTCTGCTTCTCAAGCCTCTCAAGGGCCGCGTTAGCCCCCGTCACATACGCCTGGTGGTGCTTGGTGTGGTGCAGGGTCATGATCTCACGTGAGATGTATGGCTCCAGAGCCTCATAGGAGTAGGGTAGTGGGGGAAGCTCGTACTTTTTCATGCATACGTTTCTATGGGAATTCTATATAAATATTGTCCAACTTACTACCATCCCTAGGCAGTGTTTCAGTATTTACCAAAAAGCTTATATTAACTGTATTTGACGGGTAATGCCGAAATTGTCAACAAGCACGAGTCGTCTCAAGAACTATGTAGGCGGTGTTTGGAAAGACTCTGTTTCTGAGAAGAACGGTGAGATATACGACCCCGGTAGCGGAAGGGTTTTGGGCATCGTCCCATACAGCACCGCTTCTGAGGTCGATGAGGCTGTAGCCGCGGCCCAGCAGGCCTTCGCCAAGTGGAGCAGACTACCTCTCCCCGAGCGTGTCCAGTATCTATTCAGGCTGAGGCAGATGTTTGAGAGACATTTCGAGGACTTGGCGAGAGTTAACACGTTAAACCACGGCAAGACGCTTGAGGAAAGCCGCGGAGACATCAAGCGAGCCATCGAGAACATAGAGATGGCGATATCTGCTGCGCACACTCTGGCGAAGGGTGAGGTGTTGGACAGGGTTGCCGACGGAATAGACGAATACATGGTCAGGGAGCCTCTCGGGGTCTTCGCAGTGGTCTCGCCGTTTAACTTCCCAATAATGATACCATTCTGGTTCATCCCCTACGCAATAGTTCTGGGAAACACCGTTGTTGTCAAACCAAGCGAAATCACGCCACTGCCTATGAACTACGTTGCAGAGCTGATGGAGCAGGAGGTTAAGCTTCCCGCCGGAGTCTTGAACATAGTCCACGGAGGAAGGGAGACAGTGGAGGAACTTATCAAGCACAGGGATGTTGTGGGAGTATCGTTCGTCGGCTCAACAGCGGCTGCGCGGAACGTTTACCGCCTCGCCGGAGAGCATGGCAAAAGGGTCATAGCGCAGGGTGGTGCGAAGAACTCAATCGTCGTCATGCCTGACGCAAACCTCAACTACATGCCGTCAATAATATCCTCTTTCTTCGGCAACACAGGCCAGAGATGTCTAGCCGGCTCGAATCTTTTACTGGTAGGGCCAAACGGCGAGCGAGTCAAAAAACACTTCGTAGAGGCGGCGTCGAGGCTGAGGGTTGGACATGGGCTTGAGCCGGGTACTGATATGGGTCCTCTGGTGATGGAGTCTGCTAGAAGGAGGGTGAGGATGTATATTGAGAAGGGCATAGATGAAGGGGCCGACCTCATCCTAGACGGACGCGAGACAACGGTTGAAAAATACCCCTACGGATTCTACCTGGGGCCAACGGTGTTTGACAACGTAACACCGGACATGGAGATAGCCAGGACAGAGATATTCGGGCCTGTAGCAAGCATAATTGAGACAACGACGCTGGACGAAGTTATAGATATCATCAACCGTGGGACGGACTACGGGAACATGGCGTGCATCTACACGTCAAGCGGCGCGATAGCAGACCGGTTCAGGAAGGAGGTTAATGTCGGTAACGTCGGAGTCAACATCGGTGTAGCCGCACCAGCAGCATACTTCCCATTCGGAGGAAGAAAGTCCTCATTCTACGGCGTACTTCACGCCCAAGCAGACACAATCAACTTCTTCACAGACAGAAAGATCGTGATACAGCGTTGGTAGCTCAGTATGCCGGCAGCAATCCCTCCTCATGCGTTTTGACATAGCTGTTTACGTGCTTTTCTGACAGGGATTTTATGATAGGCTCTGGCTCGAGCATCTCTGGGGTGAGCACGCCGTTTTCCTCCACCAAGCCCCTGACAAGCATTGAAGCAACAACTGCGGGAACTGTTCCGGTCAAGTAGGCTGTTGCATTTGTTTTAAACAGCCGGTATGCCTCTTCATGGCCCAAGTATGTGAAGAACGTCGACGTTTTACGCATGCCTCCCTCATAGCCCACCACCTCAACCGCCAACGCTGCATATCCTTCAACCTTCCCTGCAACTTCATAGGGCTTCGGCAGAAGCTCCAGAAAGACCTCACGGGGAGATACCCGACCACCCCTGACTGGGACACCCCTAGACCGCAGGATTCCCAACCTCTTCAAAAGCTTGACAGACTGGACAAATTCGTCCGAAAGGTTGAGCTTAAAGTCAACATACTTAACTGACTTAAAGTAGCGTGGCAAAGTTAAGACCTCCTCATGGTTTACAGCGTACACAACCTGTTCGCCGACAGGCTCAGGGAATTGATACAACTCTCTCCCGCTCAGCGGAGGCATACGCCTATACTTACCGTTCACGAAAATGTAGGCTGGGTTAAGCAACTCTTCGAAGAAAACCTGAGGAGAGAAGAGTGGAGCCATCTCATATTTCCTGCTCCTTGAAAACTCGCCGTCCCTGATCTTGATTCTCTCGATGTTTTTGAGCCTTTGTGCCGCAAGTTTCACATAAATGTTGGAAAGGCCGGGGTCTTCGCCTAAGCAGATGATGGCCTTCAGCCCCTTCCTCCGCCATCTGGGGTGCTGTGAAAGTTGCTGAAGGGGGTCCTCGCTGGCCAAGTCGATGTAGTTTACGCCGTGCTTTAGACAGACCTTCATCAGGTAGGTGTTCAGATGCGGTAACGTTGCATTGATGAGCAGATCATGGTTTGCCACGATCTCCCCAAACTCTGATGCTTGAGATATGTCGAAGGCATATGTTCTAACCTTTCTACCCGCAAGACGTTTCTTCATCTCCCCCAACCTTGTCTCGTCCACGTCGAGAAGAGAGAGGGATATCTTGCTGTCTTCGTTCAGGTGGCGGGCTATAACCTCGCCAACAGACCCAACACCAACAAGCAGAGTCCTCACTGCAGAACACCAGCAGCCCGGCGGAATCGGGAGCCCGCCGAACTAGTGAAAAAGCCCCCCACTATCCCACCTTCTGGCTGTACTAGGTGTTAGGGGGCTTCATAAAAGGTTTGTAACTTATGTGGCCATGGCCTGTTTTATGCTGGATATAAGGGCGTCCCCGGCCTTTGCAACCGTCTCGCTGTCTATTATTAGCGGGGGCTGGAGTCGTAAGACGTTCTTGAAAAGGCCTCCAACGCCTATTAGAAATCCCTCCTCCCTCATAATGGTTTTAACCCTGTCCGCTACATCAGGTGCAGGCTTCTTTGTCCTCTGGTCTGAAACGAGTTCAACACCGATCATCAAACCCAAGCCTCTAACGTCTCCGATAACAGGTATCTCCTCCATGGCCTCCCTTAAAATGGAGATGAATGCCTCTCCCTGTTTGGCTGCGTTTTCATAGAGTCTGTCGCGTAGTAGGACGTTTATGCCTGCGAGGCCGGCGGCACAGGATACGGGATTTCCCATGAATGTGTTGAAGTGGTCCCCGGGTTCCAAGGCGTTGTCAACCCTTTCAGAGACGGCTATGGCCCCAAGCGGGAGTCCCGCACCAAGGGCCTTCGCCATAGACATTATCTCGGGCTGTATGCCCCAGTGCTCCGAGGCGAAAATCCTACCCGTACGCCCAAACCCTGTCTGAACCTCGTCTATGATTAGGGGCACGCCTCGTTCACGGCATATCTTTTCCAGACGCGGTAGGTATGTTGGGGGCGGCACGATTATGCCCCCCTCCCCCAGTATTGGCTCCGCTACAACTGCTGCAACGTCACCTGCACTAAAGTGGTCGATTATCTCTGCAACCCTCTCCGCACACCTTTCTCCGAACTCTTTCTCAGAATAGCTTCCACCGTATCGGTAGTAGTAGGGGCATGGTGCGTGGATGATGCCTGTGTAGTTCGCGTAGTTGCCCAGCTTTGCCTTGTACTTCCTTTGACCTGTGAGGGTGAGTGTCAGTGAGAGCCTGCCGTGGAAGGAACCCTCGAGCGCGATGACTGTGCTGCCCTGCCGCCCCTCCATAACCGCGAGCTTTTTCGCAAACTTGACAGCGCCGTCGACGGCCTCGGTCCCGCTGTTGCAGAAAAAGACTTTACGCAGGCTTTTCGGAACAATTGTGATTATCTTCTCAGCCAGCTCAACCTCGGGTAGGTGTGTGTAGTAGCCTGAGACATGCATGTGTTTACCCGCCTGCTCAATAACTGCACGCACAACATCGGGATGACAGTGTCCGAGATTATTCGTACCAATTCCTGAGAAAAGGTCTACAAACCTTTTCCCCTCAACATCCTCTATGTAGACACCGTAAGCACGTGCAACAACCACGGGCTCGCGGGGAACAATACCGCGTATCAGGTAGCTGTCACGGAGAGCAGTCACCTCACCCGCCTTCATCACTAACTCGGCACAACCAAGCGGATATAAGTGTTAAACATGGTTACAAAACCGCTTAAATCACAGTGGGAGGCCTCATATCCATGGCTGGTTACCGTATTCTAGCTCTGGGCGGTGTCGGCTCTGTCGGGCGCGCTGCCTTGGAGGATGTTTTGAAACACGGCCCATTCGACGAAGTCGTTGTGGGAGATATTGATGTTGCTAGGGCTAGGAGGGTTGTGAGGGAGATTGGCGATAGAAGGCTTAATGTCACCAAGGTTGACGCAGGTAAGGTATCTGAGCTGCGGAGGGTTGTCAAGGGTTTTGACGTGGTGTTGAACGCCCTCCCGTTCAAGTATGATGTCAATGTGACGAGGGCATGTGTCATGGCCGGTGTGAATGGGTGTGATGTTTCCAGTGTTGAGGAGCAGTTTGCCTTGGACGCTGAGGCTAGGAGGAGGGATGTCGTGTTCGTGGCTGGAGTAGGTGCGACACCGGGCATAACAAATATCATGGTGTCGAAGGCGGGAAAAATCTTGGACGTGTTGGAGGAGGTCAAGATATGCTGGGCGGCTTTTAGGGCTACGGCCCCATCCCCGGGTCTTCTGGAGACAACTGTTTGGGAGTTTGAGCCGGACAATCCTGAACGTCTATATTTCCTTGACGGCGAGTTCAAACATGTTCCACCTTTTGCCGGTGCGGAGTTGGTGGATTTCGGCCATCCGATTGGACATCAAGAGGTCTACATTGTCCCTCATCCAGAGACCAAAACAATTCCGAGAAGCTTTCCATCAGTTAGGAAGGTGGAGGTAAAGGGGACGTGGCCGCATGAGACGATGAACATGCTGCGATTCCTCCTCGACTACGGTTTCTACACTAAGAAATCTGTGAAGGTTGGAAGGAGCAGGGTTCTACCCCTCCAGCTTCTCCAAGAAGTCCTACTTAACATGCCTCAGGCAAAGACGACTAGGCTATGGGCATATGGGCTGTATGTGGAGGTGGTTGGGGCGCGTAGCGGGGCTAGGACAAAAGTAGTTTTAAGAAACAGCCACCCATCCATGGATAGGTGGGGTGTGAACGCATACTACAACAACGTCGGCATACCGCTCTCGATAGGCGCGGAGCTTATCGCCCGCGGCCTCGTTGAGGAGAAAGGCGTCCTTCCTCCAGAGAAGGCATACAACCCCGACATATTCATCGAAGAACTGGAGAAGCGTGGAATAGGAGTAAACTACACTGCGCAGCGTGTTTAAAAATCCTTATAAACTCTCCAAGCCAAAGAAACAAACATGCTTGTCGGCACGCCTGTAAAACGTGTCGAAGACTTTCCACTGATTACAGGTGCTGCGAAGTTTCTAGACGACCTCACCCTGCCGAACATGGTTTACGCGCATTTCATCCGCAGTCCCTATGCCCACGCACGCATAAAACGGATTAGCGGTGATGCTGCGTTGAGGGGAGGCGCTATAGCCTTTTACACCGGCCGTGAAATGAAGCTGAACCCTCTCCCGATTGGGAGTGTTTACAGGGACAGCAAGGCGCCGAAGTTCATGCCGCTGGCGGTTGATAAGGTTAGGTTTGTCGGGGAGCCTGTGGCGGTTCTGGTGGGGTCGGACAGGTACTCTCTAGCTGATTTGGCTGAGCTGGTTGAGGTGGAGTATGAGCCTCTGAGGCCTGTGACGAGTGTTGAGGAGGCGGTGAGGGAGGGGGCGCCGTTAGTTCACGAAGAGTTCGGAACCAATACGTGTCTGCGCTGGAGTTATAGAAGCGGCGACGTCGATCAAGCGTTCAATAATGCCGAGAAGGTTGTCAAGGCTGTTTTCAAGATACAGAGGCTTGCGGCGGTCGCTATGGAGCCGCGCGGTGTTTTAGCCAGCTATGACGGCTCGAGCAAGCGGCTTAATATCTGGCTCTCGTCGCAGACACCCCACCAGCACAGGGCATGGATAGCGGAGTCACTCGGGATGCCGGAGACGGCCATTAGGGTTTTGACGCCATACGTGGGCGGTGGGTTTGGGTCGAAGCTCGCCAACTACCCGGAGTACGTGGTTGTCTCATGGCTTGCGATGAAGCTGGGCAGGCCTGTTAAATGGTTTGAAAACCGTACGGAGAACCTTCAGACCACTACGCACGGGAGGGATATGGTGGCTGAGATGGAGGCCGCGCTCGACAAAACCCTCCGAATAACAGCTCTGAGATGCAAAATAACAGCGGACATAGGGGCATACAACTACGCATACACACAGGACAATCCCATCACAGCGGCCAGCATGATAGTTGGAGCATACAAGATACCCGCCGTCGACCTTGAGGTCGTCGAAGTCTTTACAAACAAGAACGGGACAGACGCCTACAGGGGTGCGGGGAGGCCTGAGGCATCCTACTTCATCGAGAGGCTTATGGACCGTGTGGCCGCCGAGCTTGGCGTAAGCCCGGTTGAGATAAGGCGGCGAAACTTCATCGAGAAAACCATGTTCCCATACAAGACGCCCACGGACTTTGAATACGACACAGGCGACTACGAAAAAGCCCTTGAGAAACTGATGTCTCTCTCAGACTATGAGCGGCTGGTGGGGGAGGTGAAGAGGGCCCGTGAGCAGGGAAGGCTTGTTGGGCTGGGTCTTTCAACATTCGTTGAGGTATGCAACTTCAGCTACCAGTCCGCATACGTGAAGGTCGAGCCCTCGGGAAACATAATCGTCTACACCAGCACCTCTCCGCACGGACAGGGGGATGTAACCGCCTTCACGCAGATAGTCTCCGACTTTTTCGGAGTACCAATGGAGAGGGTTATGGTTGTGCATGGCGATACTGACGCCGTCCCGCAGGGGTCGGGTACGGCTGGGAGCTGGACACTAACCTCCGGAGGCCATGCAATACTGAGGGCCTGTGAGAAGGTTAGGGAGAAGATGTTTTCAATTGCCGCGGGCATGCTGGAGGCCGCGCCGAGGGACATCATCTTCGAGGCCGGCAAGTTCTATGTTCGGGACAGCCCTGATAGAAGCGTCTCGTTTGATGAGGTTGTTGCGACAGCATATGACCAGGGCCGCGTTCCTGAGGGGGTTGAGATGGGTTTGGCGGCAACAGGCTTCTACAAGCCAAGCCTCACCTTCCCGTTCGGAGCCTACCTGGCCGTTGTCGAGGTAGACCCCGAAACCTGCAAAGTGATCCCCCTCAAGCTATATCTTGTAAATGACGTAGGCAAGATCGTAAACCCGTTGCTGGTGGCGGGTCAGATATATGGGGGTGCCGCCCAGGCGTTGGGGCAGGCAGTTCTGGAGGAAGTTGTGTATGGCGGGGACGGCATACTGCTTACATCAAGCCTCTCAGACTACCTCATACCATCGGCCACAGAGATACCTGAAACCGTGATAGCCTTCACGGAGACACCGGCACCCAACGAGCTGGGGACCAAGGGGGTTGGAGAGCTGGCGACCATCGGCCTCACACAGGCAGTCGTGAACGCTGTGGAGGACGCCCTCTCACACAAAGTGCTGGTCGACAAAACACCCCTGACCCCCAACCAGCTATACACAACCCTGACCAGAAAGGGAAAATAAGTTCATCGTCATAGAACTTCCTCAACCCTCAGGGGTGCATGGGGGCCGGACTTCAGCCTATCCACAACATTTTTCATGACCTCTACTGCTTTCCCGATGTCCTCATCTGTGTGCTGGATGGATACCGTCCACTGCTCGTCGTATCCAGCAGCCTGCGGCAAAATCCCCCCGCACAGCATCCCCAAGAACCACGAATACCAAAGTCCGAAATCATTCTTGAGAAAATCTCTCCAGTTCCTGACGCTTTCGACGCCGAAGTAGACCGTCCCGCTTGTGGCTATGTGGGATATGGTGTATTTTATGCCGCTGTCGGACAGCACATCGTCGTAGCCCTTGGCAAGTTTTTCGCTTAATTGCTGGGATTTCCTCAGAGCCTCCTCAGTCAGTATCTTGGTTAAGGTTGTGTAGGCGGCTGTTGTGGACCATATGTTGGAGTTGAAGGTGCCGCCGTGGGCTGTTTTCCTCGGACCGACTGTTTCAAAGATCTCCCTGCTGGCTAAAACAGCTGATAGCGGGAAGCCCCCGGCAATAGACTTGGCTGCAACCATTATGTCGGCCTTTACGCCGCACCACTCGTAGGCGCCTCGGTAGAACTTTCCAGAGGTCTTTACCTCGTCGAAGATGAGTAGGCAACTATACTCATCCGCCAGCTCCCGCAACCCCTTGAGGAACTCGATATCAGGTATGACAACACCCATGTTCATGGCTATTGGTTCGAGGATAATTCCAGCCACATCATTCCCATGCCTCTTCATGACCCGTCTGGCTGCCTCGAGGTCGTTGTACCTCGCAACAACGGCTAGGTTTTTCAACTCCTCAGGCATGCCCAAGCTTGCCGTGACGACGGCGGGGGTAGACGGATGGCCTGCCCTATAGGGGTCGGGCTTGACGTTGTACATCAGCATCTCATGCGTCCCGTGGAAACATCCCTCAAACTTCAGGATTTTCTTACGCCCCGTGTAGCTGCGGGCAAGCCTAACCGCCAGCAGTGTTGCCTCCAGCCCGGTTGTCGAAAACCGGACAGCCTCGTAGCCGAACCTCGAGGTCAGGACCTTGGCAAGCTTTACAGACATTTCGGACTCGAAGCCGTATATGGTCCCCTCTTCAAGCTGTCTCCTCATAACCTCTACGAGTGCTGGGTGTGAATGGCCTACTGCGAGGCAGCCAAAGGCCATGTTGAAATCGATGTATTCGTTGCCGTCTACATCCCAGATGCGGGAACCCCGCCCCCTCCTCATGAACAACGGATACGGGTCGAAGATGCGCCAGTTGCTGTGAACGCCGTGGGGCGTGAGCCCGCATGATTCCCTGTAAAGCTCCCTGCTCCCCGCTGTCTTTCCCACAAATTCGTCCAAAAACCCGCCCTGCTCAGGCAACGTAAACACCTCTACAACTCCCCAGCCTCCGCCCTTATAACATTTTCTTTACCATAGTAAATAGTCTATAAATGGTTAAAAAAGGTGTTTAAATACAGTTTTAGGTATAAAAGGTATTTAAACGGTGAAATTTTATATCCACCCCCCGCCCACTAAAACGTGGTGAAACGCCTTGACACTCACCGTCGTAGAGTCGAACAACACAGGGCTATACAGGGAGGCCCTGAAGCACATCCCGTCAGGGGTTTCATCCCACGTGCGGCTGATGCCCAACCCCATCTACGCCGTAAAGGGCTTTGGGTCTAAACTGGTCGACGTGGAAGGCAACACATACATCGACTACCTCCTGGCATTCGGTGCCCTAATCAACGGCCACTCACACCCAGAGATAGTTGAAGCAATCAGGGAGCAGGCGGGGAGACTGTTGATGAGCGGCCTACCGCATGAGCTGGAAATAGAGGTTGCGAGGAAGGTGTCGGCCTGTGTGCCGAACGCCGAAATGGTTCTCTTCGCCGTCACGGGCACGGAGGCCACGATGGAGGCGATAAGGATCGCCCGCGCTGTAACCGGAAAAACCAAGATACTGAAGTTTGAGGGAGCCTATCACGGCCACCACGACTACGTTATGTGGAGCTTGGGGCCCTACAGCATGGGGCTTGAGATAGCGCCCTACCGACTCCCCGGAAACGCAGGAATACCTGAACAGGTTGGGAAGACAGTCGTCATAGCCCCATGGAACGAACCCGAGGCGCTTCGCAAGATTGTCAGAAGACATAGGGCAGGGCTTGCGGCGATTATCGCCGAACCTATTATGGCGAACAACGGGGTGATACCGCCTAAACCCGGCTTCCTCAAGGAGCTACGTGAAATAGCAGACGAGAACGAAATGCTTCTAATATTTGACGAGGTCTTCACAGGGTTCAGGGTCTCGCTCGGCGGGGCTATGGAGCTTTACGGCGTTAAGCCGGACATAGCGACCTTCGCCAAGGCCCTCGGCGGAGGTGTGCCCATCTCCGCAATAACAGGCAGCCGTAAAATATTGGAAAACGTGAGGCCTGGCCGCATATCGTTCGGCGGGACATACAACGCCCACCCCATATCCCTTGCCGCCGCCTCAGCAAACCTAGAGATTCTCATGCGTAACGACGGTGAGGCCCTACGGCGGATGTTCGTTTTAGGCGAGAAGCTGGCAGACATCGTGCGGGAGGCGGTTGAGGAGCTTGGTTTAAAAGCTATCGTCCAAGGCGTTGGGCCAATGTTCCAGATATTCTTCACAGATAGGGAGGCAGTCTGGAGTCTTCGAGATTTGGAAAACGTCTCGAAGGAGGCCTATTATAGGCTGCATCACGAACTTCTCAAACGCGGGGTTCTAATACACCACGAATGGTATGAGAGGATTACGCTCTCGACTGCGCACACAGAGCAGGACATCGAGAACACGGGCCATGCCTTCAGAGAAGCCTTGAAAGAGGTAAAACAACACATCTAGGGAAAGTTTTTATCAACGGGGTTCTATCCAGAGTTTTGGAGTGAGCAACGCCGTAGAGCTTGACAACATTGTGAAGAAATATGGGAAGATTGTGGCTGTTGACGGCGTTTCATTAAAGGTGGAGAAAAACACGTTTTTCTCGATTTTGGGGCCTAGCGGTTGCGGTAAGACAACGATACTTCGCATAATCGCCGGGCTTGAGACGCCTGACGAAGGGTTTGTCAGAATGGACGGCACCGTGGTCAACGACGTACCCCCGGAGAAACGAGGTGTGGGGCTGGTGTTCCAGGGGACGGCCGTATTTCCCCACATGAACGTCTTCAACAACATAGCCTATGGTCTGAAGATGAGGAAGGTGCCGAAGCATGAGATAGAGGAGCGTGTCAGAAGGGTGATGAGGCTTGTAAACCTTCCTCCTGAGGTCTACGGGGCAAGGAGGGTTGACCAGCTCAGCGGAGGCGAGAGGCAGAGGGTTGAAATCGCGCGATCACTGGTCCTCGAGCCGAGGGTTCTGCTACTCGACGAGCCGCTGGGCCCGCTCGACTTTAAGATTAGGCAGAGGATGCAGGCCGAGCTCAAAAGGCTCCAGAAAACCACCGCAACAACATTCATCTACGTAACCCACGACCAGACGGAGGCCCTCTCCCTTTCCGACAAGATAGCCGTCATGAGGGGCGGTAAGGTTGTACAGATAGGAACGCCTGAGGAGATATACAACAACCCCTCTGACCAGTTTGTTGCCGATTTTATCGGGGAGTCGAACCTTTTGGAGGGACATGTTAACGGCGGGTTCTTCTACGCTGAGGGGCTGCCCCCGATAGCCTTGGGCAGCAATGATGTTACCGGAAAAATCATTTTATCCATACGGCCTGAACGCATCGAGATGATTGGTGCGGAAAACATGGAAAACCATGTCGAGGGGGTTGTCGTGGATAAGACATACCAGGGCGTATACACGGTTTTCAGGGTGCAGGTCGCAAAGGAAATCCTGTTTACGGTTTACGTTACAAGACCGGAGGTCGCTGGACGGTTTGCCGTCGGGGATTCTGTGGTGATTGGCTGGCGTCCATCTGACTGTGTGCTGGTTGGTGGATAATGAGGCTGAGCAGTAAAACCCTGTTTGTGCTGCTGCTTCCGGCCACTTTGTTTTACACGGTCTTCTTCATCGTACCCTTCTTCATAAGCATCGGCGTGGCTCTAGGGGTTTTCCTTCCAAGCGATGCGCAGATAAGCCGCGGCGAGCTTTACACCCTCAGGTATTTTGAACAGGTGTTCGACCAGATATTTTTGAGGGTTTTCCTACGCTCCCTCGCTCTCGCATCCGCAACAACAGCCCTCTGCCTTTTAATCGCTTACCCCATGGCCTACTACATCGCAGTGAAAGCAGTAAAGTACAGAAACTTTCTCCTACTACTTGTCATAATGCCGCTCTGGGTAACCTTCCTCCTCAGGGCCTACGCACTCCTAACCCTCCTAGGACCCGAGGGCTTCCTAAACGGCGTCCTGCTCAGCCTTGGACTCATAAAGCAGCCGCTGTTCCTCGTCTACAACGAGGCAGCGGTCCTCATAGGCATGGTTTACAGCTACCTACCTCTAGCCATCCTACCGCTGTTCAGCACGCTTGTCAGGCTTGACAGAACAATTATAGAGGCCTCTAGGATTCTTGGCGCAGGGCCTCTGAAAACCTTCTTCAAGGTTACTTTACCCATCTCAAGGCCGGGTATTTTCGCTGCTGTGTTGCTCACATTCATACCTGCAGCGGGGGAGTTTATTGTCCCATCATTTCTCGGCGGACCTAACGAGGTTTACGTAGGCACACTTATCTACAACGCCTTCCTCGCAGCCCGAAACTGGAACTGGGGCGCCGCCATGTCAATTGTCTACATAAGCGTGGTGTTGGTGGGTGTAGTGCTATACCTACGCTTCGTCGGAGAGGAGTTGAGGGTTTGAGGGCAGGCGACCTAATTCTCAAAATCTTTACCGCAACGGTGTTCGTCCTGCTATACACACCTATATTCGTCATGATGGTCTCCTCCTTCAACGCTGGCCGCAACCTGCTGAACTTCACGGGCTTCAGCCTTGTCTGGTACGAGAGGGCTCTCAGCAACCAGCGCATTCTAGCTTCATTGTTTAACAGTGTGTTGGTAGCGGCCACCGTAACGCTACTTGCCGTTGCAATGGCTGTGCTCACAGCCTTCGCAGTAGACAGGCTTAGCAAAAAATTCACCCTAGTCTACAACAACGTACTCTATGTTTCAATCATCATCCCGGAGATAGCCGAGGCCTTAACTCTTGTCCTGTTCTTCATATGGGTGTCCTTCCCTCTGGGATTCTACGCCGTGGTCATAGGCCATCTCGTATGGTTTCCAATAGTCTACGTCGTGGTGAGGGCTCGGATGGCTGGGATGACGAAAACGGTTGAGGAGGCTTCGAGGGTTTTGGGGGCTTCATGGTTCCGTACGTTTATCCACGTAACCCTGCCTCTTCTTGCGCCGGCGGTTGTGAGCGGCGGGCTTCTTGTTTTCACATGGTCATGGGACAGCTTCATAAAAACACAGTTCACACGCTCACCGGGTTTTGAAACCCTACCGGTCTATATCTGGAACACGGCCTCAGGCAGGGGGCGGGGGGTTCTGCCGGAGGTCAACGCCATCGCGACACTAAGCATTCTAGTTTCCATCGCCCTCGCCTACCTCTACGTTAGGTACAGGGAGAGAGACTAGCTTACAAGCAGCTCGTTCCAGGCCTTTGTCAGCAGCTCCTTCTGCTCGGGCGTCCTGTTAAGCCACATCTCATATTTTGAGATGACCTCGCGGGGCGGGTATATGCTCTCATCACTTTTGACGTCGTCGGGCAGCATCTCATAGGTTACAGAGTTGGGTGTCACTAAGTTGTTAAACAGGACGTGGGCTAGCTGGACTGTTGGCTCCAGCATGAAGTTTATGAAGGCGTGGGCGGCTTCAACGTTTTTCGCCGCCTTCGGTATGACGGCCGAGTCCTCCCAAATCTCCGAGCCCTCAACCGGTGCGACGTAGTCCACGTTGTTTGCAGAGTCCTGCCAAACCCATGTCTCCGACACCCAGAACCTGGCCTCGGCAAGCCCGGGGACATACTCCGATGTGCCGGCGTAGGTAGCCAAAAATGGTTTCTGCTGCTTCATGACCTCAACCGCCTCTTTAACAGTGCTCTCATTGATGTCGTTGATGGATTTCCCTAAAACAGCCTTTATCACAACGGGGATGGTTTCCACACCTCCGGGTATCATGGTTGCTGTCTTAACACCGTCCTTCGGGCTATACTTCGGTAGAAAGCCCTCAAAGTCGAAGAGGCTGTCGCGGAAACCGGTCGGGTAGTCCTCCTCCGCTATCTTGTCTGTCCTGAATGAAACCCCGGTTGTCCCCATCTCCAGCGGGACGGTGTACTCCCTGTTCGGGTCGAAGGGCGGGTTGAGGATGTTTTCTATAAATTCTTTGAAGGCGTATTTTTTGAAGTTAGGTATCTTGCGCTGGTCAAGCTTCAGTAGATATCTCTCATATTCCTGCCTTGTGAGGCCGCCTGGGGTTATGGATATGACGTCGTACGGTATGTTTCCCGTGAAGAGCTTGGCGAAGACCTCGTCGCTTGAGTCAAAACTGTCAAATATGACCTTCACTCCCGTCCTCTCCTCAAAAACCGTAAAGAGCTGTTCCGGAATAGTCTCAGACCACCAGTAAACCCGCACCTCCCTATCCTTAATCTCGTAGGCGCTCAGCTTCTCCCTAAGCTCCTTTATCTCAGTCTCATACCTTGCAATAAGCTCTTCAGACACCCTGCGTGCAGCAGCCTCAACCCCGGACAATCCGAATGAGTATCCACCGGCTGCACCGGCTATTCCGGCCGCAAGCGCCGTGCCTAAGTATTTGAAGAAGGAACGGCGTTGCTTAACCTCTTCTGGCATGCATTATATTTTTATACGCTTGCAAAAAATCTTTTCCCCAAAAGACTTGTTTTCTGGGACTAACTTAAAACCCGGTTGCATAGGTAACGAGTATGCAGCTTCCGGCGGTCAAGGGAGGTGAGCCGGTTCGCAACAAGCCGTTTCCGAAATGGCCTATGTATGGGGAGGAGGAGGTCGGCGAGCTGTTGGAGGTTTTGCGGGAGGGCCCCTGGTCGGCCGGCTCTCCGAAGATAAAGAGGTTTGAGGAAGAGTTTGCAGCATTTCACGGTGCTAGGTTTGGGGTGGCTTGCACAAGCGGCTCGACAGCCCTCTTCATATCGCTGAAGGCTATGGGTGTGGGGCCCGGTGACGAGGTTATCATCCCAGCCTACACGTTTCTCGCCACCGCCACCGCCGTCATAGACGTTGGCGCCATACCTGTATTGGTCGACGTCGACAGTGAAACCTACAACATATCGCCTGAATGTATTGAGGAAGAAGTAACGCCTAGGACTAGGTGCGTCATCCCTGTTCACCTAGCCGGATGCCCGGCGGATATGGACAGGGTGTTGGAGATCGCTGAGAAACATGGTTTGAGGGTTTTGGAGGACGCTGCACAGGCCCATGGAGCAGAGTGGGGTGGGCGAAAGGCTGGGTCAATGGGCGACTGCGGGGCCTTCAGCTTCTACCAGAGTAAGAACATGACTGCGGGTGAGGGGGGCATCATAACCACAAATGACGAAGAGCTGGCGGTTATTGCACATTCGCTTGTCAACGTAGGAAGGGATGTTAGGAAAGGCTGGTACGAGCACGTCAGGTATGGATGGAATTATAGGATGACCGCGTTCCAGGCCGCGTTGCTGAGGGCCCAGCTGAAGAGGCTTCCCGAGCTTAACAGGAAACGGGCGGAGGCAGCAGCGTTCCTTGACAAAGAGCTCAGCAAAATAGACGGCGTAAAAACACTCACCAAACCCGCTAAAGTAACGGCTCACGGCTACCACCTATACATAGTGAAGGTCGAATACCGGAGGTTTGGCTTCAGCTCGAAGGAGGAGTTCGTCAAAGCGTTGAACGCCGAGGGCATCCCATGTAACGCAGGCTACAGGCCCCTTCAAACATATCCGTTCATAGCTGAAAGGTCGAGGGTGGGGAGACGTGGCACCCCTGTAACATTGAGGGCCAGCTACGAGGAAGCCCTGTGGATACCTCAATATGTCCTGCTGGGTGGAAAAGAGGACCTGGAGGACGTGGTTGAGGCCTTTAGGAAGCTCAGCCAATACGGTTCAAGAAATAGGCTGGCTTAAACTTCTGCTTTGCTGAGTTTTCGTCTTTAGGTCTCGTTTAATTCATGTAACGCGAGATGTGGAAACATTTCGCCCCCGCCCTAACTAAAGCTCCCACTTCCACGTAATGTTTTTCTCAAGCCTTGAGGGCGACCTCGCCAACACCGCCGGGTCCACCTGCCTGTTCTCCAACACCACCTCGGAGACCTCAGCGCCTTCTATCCTGCCGCCCAGCTGCTCAACCTCGACCCCAACCATCTGCAACACATCCTCCAAGCTCTCCCTTGTCCTAGGCGGCCTAACCCTGTTTTTCTCAACCATGTTGAATACGGCGTAGACACGGAGACGGCCTTCCGCGGATTGTTTTTCACCGACCTGGCCAGCACCATAGCTCCTCAATATCCTCTCCAAGTCGGCGAAACCAACACCAGTGGCTTCAATGCCTATTCTGAGGGCCTTCTCATAGACGGTAAAAAAACCGAGATATATCTGGAGGGCTCCCTCAAAATCTGGGTTCATCATGCTCATCCCTATGATTGTGTACTCTTGCCCCTCTCTTATTAGAAAGCGTTGTGAGAGCTCGGGAGGTATGGTTGCGATGAGGCTGTTCCCACTCCGCCTAATAACACCCCTGAAGCTAACCGTATCCTCAGTCCACGACAAAACAGACTCGGTTTATCTACGGAAACTCGTAAAAAATCGAAAACCATGCCGCATGGAACCATGCTTCAACCTATAAATACCGTCAGAGAATCATAAGGCTTAGCCTGACGGGGCCGGTGGATTTGATTGACATGAGCGATTTTTCCGAGCAGCCACAGAAGATGTCGGATGAGGAGTTGCTCTGGCTTGTCAGGCATAAAGTTAGAAGATCTATAATTATTGCGGTTGGCGAGGAGGGACGCATAGGCGCCACCGCCCTGAAGCAGAAGCTCGGGATAAGCACGGGCTCCCTCTACTACAACCTACGCCAAATGAGCCAGCTAATTACACAGGATGAGAAAAAAACATACCGCTTAACGGAGGACGGGCTGAAGATATACAAACTGCTGACCCAGTCAAACGACGCGCAAACCGTGCCAAAACCCTCACGAGCCGTTGAAACAGTTTCATCCATATTCTTTCCGCTCTGGCTTTACTCTCCGATTTATGAAAGCAGGGTTGTGGCAGCGGTTCTGGGGCCGTTGTCTGTCTTCGTCCTGGCCTTCGTTTTATTGGCGGGTAGGTATGAGCTTTTTCTGCTAAACCCGGTGCCTGCCGCGCCTCTAAACATCCTCATTTTCGCGGCGAAGTTTACTTTAACCTATGCTGTCGCCCTAGTCATGACGAGCCTGCTCAGCCCCCTCTTCGCCGGCCGGATAAGGTCAGTAACCGCCTCAATAACCTCAATCCAAAACAGTTGGAGAAATTTCTTCGCAGAGCTGGGTAAGCTTTCATCCTCGCTCGCGGTTTCATTCCTCCCACTCGGCCTTGTTCCGGGCCTCGCAGTAGTCGACCGCGTCCTCAGGACATCCATCCTCTCGAACATACTTTTACGCGACACTTTGCTAATCCTATCCCAAACAATATCAATACTTCTGCTAAGTGCCGCCGTGGCGTATGGTAAAAAAATGAGGTGGCAGAACTCTATGGGCGTCGCCCTGACATATTTCTACCTCTCAACACTCATAGGATATTTTAAGCCGCTAGGATGAAGAATGCGATAACTATTCCGTAGATACCCAAAGCCTCGGCGAACGCGGAGATGATGATGGCGGTCGTCCTAACCTCAAGCCTCTCAGCCGCCGCAGCAAGCCCGGCGGAACCTGCTCTAGCTATACCGAATCCGGCTGAAGCCACTGCCACGGCGAAGGCGATTGCTGCAGCGAAGGTCTTCGAACCCAGCTCACTTATCAGGGACGCCTGCTGCTCAACCGCGTTAACCGGAGTCGTCAGAAGAACTGCAAGCCCGAGCAACGCCGTTGCGAAAAACCCTATGGATGCCTTGTTCATATCTCTCGCATGCGGCCTGTTATACCTCGTATTTAAACCCGTTTTTGGGCCCGAGTCGCGTCTGTGACAAGCCTCCGAACGTATTCTGGCTTGATAGGTGTTTGGTCTATCGTAACCCCGAAGGGTCTCAACGCGTCTTGGACCGCGTTGGCCAAGGCTGCTGGCGCCCCTATTGCTCCCCCTTCACCCATCCCCTTAAACCCGCCCGGTTGCGGTGAAGGCGTCTCCATGTGCTCTATGCTTGGGTTGAACATCTCGGTTGCTGAGGGTATGAGGTAGTCGGCGAAGGTGCTGGTGAGGAGCTGTCCGTTCTCGTCGTATACGAGCTCTTCATAGACTGCGCCGCCTACTCCATGGGCTAGGGCGCCGTGTATCTGGCCATAGAGGGTAAGCGGGTTGAGTACCCGGCCGCTGTCGTCGAATATATTGTATTCCAGTACTTTGAAGGAGCCTGTTTCTGGGTCAACCTCGACTACGGGGATGTGTACGGCGTAGCTGCATGTGGTGAAGGCCTTGGGCTCGTAGTGGGCTGTAACCTCCAGACCTGGCTCCATGTCGGGTGGAAGCCTCGTGGGCTGCCTCCACGCAACCTTAGCTATCTCGGCGAAGGAGAGGCCTCTTTCAGGGGCGTCTTTGACGTAAATCCTTGACCCGTCGGCCTCCAGGTCGTCGGGGCTTACCTCGAGGAGGTGTCCGGCTATGCGCTTCATCTTTCCCAGTAAGGTGTTGCAGGCATGTATGATTGCACCACCCACCGCGACGGTGCTCCTGCTGGCCCAGGCGCCGAACCCGTATGGGCACGTTTTGCTGTCTCCTTCGTAGACTACAACGTCGTCAAGATCGGCTCCGAGATATTCGGCCGCCAGCTGTGCATAAACCGTGTAATGGCCCTGTCCTTGGCTGGCTGTTCCTGTCAAAACAACTACCTTGCCCTCAGGCTCCACCCTTACCGTTGCGGAGTCATAGCCTCCCACCTCCCAGCCAAGTCCTTTGTCGAGCCTCTCACTGCTTGGTGTCGTGTACTCCACATAGAACGATATCCCGATGCCTATGTATCTCCCGTTCCTCAACTCCTCCTGCTGCTTCCTCCGCCATTCATCATACCTCGCCAGCTTCAAGGCCTCCTCCAGGGCCTTCGGGTAGTTGCCGCTGTCGTAGACGATGCCGTGGATGTTTCTGTACGGCATGGCGTCGGCTGGTATAAGGTTGCGTCTCCTAATTTCAGCCGGGTCTATCGAAAGCATGGAGGCTGCGTCGTCCATCAGCCTTTCCATCACGAATGCAGCCACAGGTCTGCCGAATCCCCTGTGCGGGCTGTAGGGGGCCTTGTTTGTAGCCATGCAGTAAACCTCGTAGGCGTATGCCTCTAGGGTGTATGGGCCTGGGATGGCCGCCATAGTAACCATCACGGGCTGGGTCTCCGTCCAGAAAGTGCCGTAGACACCTATGTCGGCCACAACCCTGTCCTTCACGGCGAGGAGCTTGCCATCCCTCCTGAAGGCAGCCTCAACGTAATGCACCTGCTGCCTCTCATGCCCGCATACAAGCATGTGCTCATGCCGGGTCTCAACCCATTTAACAGGCCTCCCCAGCTTCATGGCAAGCTGGATCGTCGCCACCTCCTCAGGCCATACGCTTGACTTTGGACCGAATCCGCCGCCTACGTCGGGGGCGATGACACGTATCTTGTGCTCAGGGTAGTTGAGTGCCTGTGAAAGGTATGTTTGGAGAACGTGCGGGAACTGCGTCGAGTCCCAGACCGTCAGCTCACCTCTTGATGTGTCAAAGTCAGCCACAACCCCCCTTCCTTCGATGGGGGTGGGAGCATACCGCTGATTGACGTATCGTCGTTTCACCACTATGTCGGCTGCCGCAAACGCCTTTTCAACATCCCCGTTCTTGAAGCTGTAGTTCATGATGATGTTATCACCCCATTCTTCGTAGAGCAGTGGGGCGCCGGGTTTGAGGGCGGCCTCGGCGTCCACGACCGCCGGCAGGGGCTCGACCTCAACGTTCACGAGGGAGGCTATGTCGTCGACCGAGTAACGGCTCCTTGAAACAACCCCGACTATGGGCTCGCCCACGAACCTAACCTTACCCTTAGCCAGAGAATAGCGCGGCACCTGCCTTAAGCCCTTGTAACGCATCCAGCTTGGCAGGGAGGCTGCCTCATCTGGCAGGAGAGCTCCGACAAAGTCTGGGTGCTTAACGGCCTCTGAGATATCTATTGAAATTATCCGTCCGTGGGCGTATGGGGAGCGAACAAACCCTGCATAGACCATGTTAGGGAGACGGATGTCGTCGACGTATCTTCCACGGCCCGTCAGCAGAATAGGGTCCTCCCTTCTCTTGATTGGCTTACCGATGTATTTACCCATACTGGCCACCTCCGTACTTGACTGTAAACTCACGTCTGGCGGCCTTTCTATCCATGTTGCAGAGTTCCATCGAGGCCAGCGCATAGACCTTTGTGCAGGCGATAAGGTTGGGTATGTAGAGGGTTCCACGCATCTCCTTGCCCGGCCCTCCAGAGGGACCGTAGTTGACGGCTACAACACCGTTCCGGGTTAGGACGTTGGCGTCACTCGACCATGAGAAAACAACCCTCTCAGCAGGTGTGCCGAGGACTGTTTTATGCGCGCCTTCTATTGCTTTGACGACGGCTGCGTCCTCGGGCACATGGGCCCAGGCATCGCTCACATAGATATCCAGGTATGGCCTGAATCCATGCCGTTGCTCAACTGTGTCCAGCATCTCCTCCAAGGCCTCCTTGACGTCGACGGCTGAATATGGGGGCGGGTACCGTAGGTCTACGTATAGGTTGCAGAACCATGGGGTGCGGGAGCATCTCCAGGGCCAGCCGCCTTCAATCGACCCTATGTTAACCGTGGGCTTGACACCTTTGAAGCTGAACCTCTCCTGATACCTAGGTATCCATTCCTCCATCACGTTTAGGACGCGGTTCATCTGGAGAATCAGGTTTGTGAGGCCTGCCGAATGGGCTGTGTGAACCATTTGACCCTTAAGATATATCTTGGCCCAGACAGAGCCGAAATGGGTCAGCATAAGCCTAAGCCCTGTAGGCTCGCCGAGTATAGCGAAGTCGGTTACGCCTCCATGCGTGACGAGATATGCTGTTCCTGTTCCATACCCTCTATACTGGGCCCCACGGTACTGGTCCACCTGTGTTTTCTCAATCTCCCCAACGACTCCCGCTATCATTATGTCGCCTTTTAGCTCGACGCCCGCGTTCTGGAGCGCTTCGACGGCTGAGACATAGGCGGCGAGGGCGCCCTTCATGTTAAAGACGCCCATGCCGTATAGCCAATCCCCCTCCCTGTAGGCCCATGGGGGTTCAAGCCTGTAGACTGGAGATATCGCCTTAAGTATCTCGGGGGGTTCGCGGGGTGAGAAAGAGGTGTCTAGGTGTCCGTTGAACATCAGGGAGGGGCCTCCGCCCTTTCCCGGCAAAACACCTACTGCGTTAAGCCTCCCCGGCTCAACCTCCTGAAGCTTGACACGCATCCCCACCTCCTCCATCATCCGCGCATAGGCCTCAGCACATTCGCCCTCAAAACCCGTCGGGCTCTCTATGTTTGCAAGGTCCAGCACACGTTTAATTGTTTTCTCCACATCCACTTTAGACAGAACATCCGCAACAGCTACAACCATCTCAGGCACCCGGCATGCTGAACCCGCCGTCACATACTACAACGTTACCGGTCATGTGTATCGAGTCATCGGAGGCAAGAAACAGGACCACGGGAACTATGTCCTCGGGCCTGCCGATACGTCTTAACGGCGTGTGGTCCACTATCCACTTCCTTCTCTGAGGTGTCCAGTCACGTCGCTTGATGAGCGACTCGGTCTCCATGTATCCCGGGGCGGCGGCGTTAACCCTGACATAGGGGGCGAAGGCGTGTGCATATGACTTCGTAAGGCCCAGTACGCCGTACTTTGATGCAGCATACTGAGGTGCACGAGGGCTGCCTGTTGTAATGACGTTTGAGCATATGTTTACTATGGTGCCTTTTTTACGCTCAAGCATCCGAAGCCCAACCTCATGAGTCATGAACAGGGTACCCTTTATGTCGACGGCCAACACTCTGTCTATCCACTCCTCCCTTATCTCACGCCACGACATCTGCTCGGGGGCGGTGTCACCCACATTGTTTATCAGGACGTCAATTGGTCCGAACTCACGCCAAACCCTGTCCACGGCCTGTCTAACCTCATCCCACTTTGTTATATCCGCCTTCACCGTGTAGGCCTTCACACCCATGTTCTCTATCTCTCTCGCTGTTTTGAGGGCTGATTCGGCTGAGGTGTTGTAATGGACAACAATGTTGCCCCCCTCTCTCGCGAGGGCGAGGGCTATTATCTGTCCAAACCCACGTCCCGCCCCCGTGACTAGGCAGTTTAGCCCCTCAAACCTGCGTCCAGGCGGATGCTGTCTGCGTTCGGGAATAAACTCGCCTTCAACGGGAGGTTCGGTTGGAAGACGTCCCCAACTCATAGCGCCATGAACATCGTAATCGCATAACTTAAGGTTTGATCAAGTCCGCGTCCCTGTCTGACTGGATGGTTGCAGCTGTTTTCCGAAAACAATTCTCTCGGGGTGCGTGTATACTGTCAATCCCTTGCCGCGTGTTATGGCTACGAGTGTAACCCCCGTCTTCAAGGCTGTGTAGACACCCGAGTATAGGGGGCCTCTGAGCGATACTGTGACGGGTATGCCGACCCTTGCAGCCTTGAAAACCATGTCCGATGCCTGTCTGCCGGTTGTGAACAGTATTAGGTCGCTGAAATCGGCTCTGTCCAGGGCCGCCATGCCGATAACCTTGTCGACTGTCACATGTCTGCTGACATCCTCTGCGACATACCTTACTTCGTCATGCCCTATGCTGTAGAGGAACGCTGTGTGGACGGCTATCGAGTTTCTGAAACCCTTGGAGACCTTTGCAGATAGCCCGACCATGCGTCCCAGCTGCTCCACATTCACCCTTTTCTCCGAAGCAACCCATGGCCCGGGGATACTGTTCAAGGCGTTTACGTAATCCTCCACGCTGCCGCAGGATGATGTAATGGCCTTCTCCTTCCTCCTCCTCGTGAGACGTTCACGTGCATCGGCTCTGTTAACCTCCGCAATTACGTCGGTTCCCTCAACCACCAACTCACCGACCTCGTCCACAGCCTCGATAACCCCCTCACTGAGAAGATGTCCGTACCCGAGCTCTACGAGGTTTGAGGGTGTTGCGAACAAGGTTGCGAAGTGTTCCCCGTTTACGTATATGTTTACAGGTGTCTCTAGGGCAACCGGGTCCAAGACCTTTTTCCAAGAACCGGCTCCGTCCCAGTCCATGCGGAGGCCATGAACATAGGTAGCTAGGTCCTTCACATCCTCCAACCTGCTCACCCACTCTCTTTTGGTAGTTCGGGATCGGACCCCCACTCATTAAATGACGGGAGATAGCATTCAGCTTCTACACCGGCCATCCTCAATGCATACATTACAAGCGATGAGTTTGTTCCTTCATCGCAGTACGTCACAACCCTGACGTTCTCCGACAAATCCAAGGCAGCTTCGACACCGCTCCTCCAGTCACCCCTAAGAAAGCCGTCCTCGGAGAAGACAAGTTGCCAGGGTATGTTTATTGAGGACGGTATTCTGGCCGCCCTGTACTGTGCTGGGTGTCGGGTATCCACTACAAGCACCTTATCCTCTTCTAAGAGTCTGAGCAGGTCGGCTTTGTCGATGGGTTTTTTCACATAGCTTAGCTGCCTCGAGCCGTGGTAAGTGGGGTGTCCGCCGTCAGCCTCCACTGGAAAACCCTGTTTCCTCCAGCCCTCAAAACCGCCCTCCAAAACCCGAGCCCCAACCCCCAGAAGCTCCAAGGTGTAGGCAGCCCTGCACGCGCCCCTACACCCATCCTCATCATAAAGGACGACAGGCCCCTTTAAGCCGCCAAACCTTGTCGAAAGTCTCTCCAAATCCTCGCCCATGGGTGGATAGAGCGCCAACCCCTTTAAGGTGCTGAAGTAGTGGAATGGAATGGATACAGCATCTGGGATATGCCCAGACATGTAGTCGGGGTAGCGCCTCAGATCAACAACCATACTTCTACCCAGTAGCTCGGCGAGCTCCGACGGCTTCAGGAAGACGCTGGCCACACCAAACCTTAAAATATTTAGCAGAGATAAAAGCGTTAATCACTTACACTCATATGCATTTACAGGGCATGATAAAAACAGTAGACCTTGCGAAAGTCGATGTAAACATAGAGCACGGCAACCGTGATGGTGTATACGTGGATGGACTGGATGGGGCCGGCGAGACAATACTCCTTATTTTCTGCATCTGAGGAACCCACGGAAAAGGAAGTGTACGTTTTGGGTCACAATGGGATTTACACATGTATCAACTCTGTTAAGCTTTTTAGTGATTCTACTATAAATTATTCTAATGTTTAAATCAAACCCTGAGGCCTATTTTTTCAGTGTCTGCGGCGCACGAAGTGCTGCTTAGAAGGGTAGAGAAGATAAAAGACAGCCAACCACTTTCCCGTTTCCTCATCGTTATATCGCAACTTAGACGCGACATTGCAGGATCTGTATCCTTTGACGACTTGGCGTTGGGTGATTTTCGGGATAAGGTCAGGGCCGCCGTATTTCGTGGCCAGCGTCCACTTCTTGACAAAGATGTCTTACAGAAGATAAATTATTCCACGTTTACAAACGTCTTCCTAGACACTCTTCAGCTTTTAAGGGAAGCGGGAATGGGTAATGGCTCTTTAACAAAGTTAACAGAAAACTTAGAAGAGGGTGGGGAAGAATACTCTGCCAGCTTTTTGCAAAAAGCCTTAGGGTTGATTGATTTTACATCAGATGATCCGGTTTTTGACAGAGAGGTCGCCAGGCTACTTGCTTTGACTCCGCTCACGCCATTACTGGGTTGGGTGAACGGCCTGACCTCTAGGACAGACACGGCACTTCTTGTGAGGGGCTGTCTCACATGCGGTTCTCTGCATAAAGTAGGTCTTTACCAAGGCGGTTTCAGGATTCTTTTTTGCATCTTTTGCAGCAACAGGGTGAGAACAGATTTCTTTTACTGCACGGTCTGTGGAAACACGGACCCTAACACAATGAATTTTCTAAAACCTTCCGAAGCTCCATACGTTCAGCTGGATAGATGTGAGAGGTGTGGCTCAGTCTTTGGTATGGTTGTGGAAGACATGCTTGGTGGAGCCATATCTGACCCCCTACTTATCTACGCCTCCATCCTAGACCTACTCAGTATTCACTGAAACCGATTACGGCTTCGCCGCCGAAGAAGATCCCAAAGTCTAGGTTGACGTGTATATCTTTCTCCTTGACCTCGACCTCCGCCGTCTGGTAGTATTCGTAGAGCTTTGGATGTTTAGCCGTTATCTTTAAAGGTCCGGAGTTGGCCTTGACCTTGAATACGGCTATTCCTGACTGGTCTGTAACTGCCTGCTGGCCATCGCTTAACATGACGGGGCATTCGGGCACAGGATTTGGTACACCTGTTAAGTCATCAAAAGTTATGCAGGTGAAGACTCTTAGGTAAACGTAGTCTCTCTCCCCAGGCCTTTGATACAGGCCTTCAATTTTCAAGGGCTCAACGGAGTAGTTCGGGTTTATGTAAAGCTTTACAGGCTCGGGAGTAATGTAGCCCTCTACGTCTCCCCAGCTAACAGTGTATATCCCTGGAATGGATATCATCATCTCTACACTGCCTTCACCGACCTTCATCCCGTTGATAAAAATCTCCCCAACAGATGGTTGGTTGACAACAACCAACTTTGTGGCTGTTTGGATTACTTCAACCTCTGCCTGCGTCTCAGTAGGCAGATAACCCTCCTTCTCCAACCTCGCCTTGATTTGGGCCTTCCCTATTTCGTATGAATAAAAAATACATCTGGCGATTCCGTTGCTCTCAGTGATTGTTGATGTTGTAGGCCTGTCGATAAACCCTATGTTTGTTTGCCAACTGACTCTAACGTTTTCGATGGGTTGTTTCGTCTCACCGTCCACAGCCCTGATGAATACTGTGGCGACACGAGGCTCAACATATTTGTCAGCCTGATAAACTGTTGGATTCACCACCTCGACATGCACCGCCATGGTTTTAGGCTCCACGTCTGCAGCAGCATCAACCTTCTTCTCGGACACATTCTACCGGTAGCGCTATTTCTTAAAAGCTTTGAATCCGGTTTCAAGATAACACCATTATAAATACTTTTATAATTTATGGTGTAGATGGGCAATTTTTATATATTTTTAGTTTTTTTATTACCGTAAAAATGCTGTCCACAGTTGTTTCAAGAAGGAAGTTGCTTAAGGTGTCTGCGGCTTCTTCGACAATCCTAGCTGGGCTCTCGCTATCCTCGCTCTCGATAAAACCTGCAGCAGCTCTCCCCGCGGCTAAACCAAAGCTGACAATGGGGCAGAGAATTCCGTCCGTATGCCCGTACTGTGCCGTTGGCTGCACTGTAATCGGTACCGTGGTTGATGGCCGTGTCGTGGACATATCACCGGACTTAGAGGCACCACATACCGAGGGCACTCTCTGCTCGAAGGGGCAGGCCTCTATTCTGTTACTCCCGCAGTTCAACCCGTATAGGCTCAGAACACCTTTGATGAGGACAAACCCGAAGAAGGGTGAGAACGAAGACCCAATGTGGAAGCCGATAACCTGGGAGGAAGCATTCGAGATCATCATAAAGAAATACGAGGAAGTTTACAGGGAGTGGGAGGCTCGGAAACCATGGCTCGACGCTAAAGGAAACTACCTTGTTCCGGGTGGCAGAAACCTAGACGACCCAGATAAACAGTACCAGCTTAGCCCGCGGGCCCTTCCAATAGCAAGGATTTCAACCGACTACCTCAGCAACGAGGAGGCATATCTCGGCAGGAAGCTGGCGATGTTGATGGGGACGAACAACTGTGATATCGAGGCTAGGAGGTGTCACTCAACCACCGTTGCAGGGCTGGCCGATGTCTACGGCTTCGGCGCTATGACAAACAGCGCCGTGGACTTCCAAAATGCTAAGATAACACTTAACATAGGGTCCAACCACGCCGAGCAACACCCAGAGGCCTTCAAATTCACCTCCAAATCCATAGAAAAAGGTGGAAAACTACTCGTATTTGACCCGAGATTCGGAAGAACCGCCTCAAAGGCCCATATGTTTGCCTGGTTTAGGCCAGGGACAGAAGCTGCTATCATCCTCGGCATCATTAACTACGCAATCAGAAACGGACTATACGACAGAGAGTTTTTGAAGAACAGGACAGACGCACCCCTACACTTCGAGACGCGTGAGTTTCTGGAAGACTGGGAGACCAACCCCAACTCTATATTCTCCAAGTACAAAGAGCATGTCAGCAGGTTTACACCGGAAGAAGTTGAGCGGATAACCGGTGTGCCCGCAGCAAAATTCCTACAAATGGCCGCCGAATACACAGACCCGAAGAATAGGCCCGGTCAGCTTGTATGGTGCATTGGCGCAACACAGCACACATGCGGCACACAGATAATCAGGGCTTTTGGGCAACTCCAGCTAATCCTCGGAAACGTGGGCCAGCCGGGAGGCGGCGCCAACGTGTTAAGGGGCATAACAAACGTTCAGGGCTCCAACGACATGAACCACCTCATGCACATTTGGCTCGGCTACAGGAGGGTGCCTGGAGCTCTCGGAGAGAGGGAAAGGTTACAAGGTGGGGCTGAGGCAGACATACGCCGCTACCAGAAGTACAAGAACTTGGTTAAGGAGGGTAAGTCAGCGGCCGAGATAGCTAAGGAGCTGGGCATCGCCTGGGTGGGGGACCTAAGGCACTATGCTTCGTGGAGAGAAGCGGAAATGCACTGGGGGATCTTCATTGGTACCTACCCCGAAAACGACCCGGACAATGGCGTCGTGATATCAGACGTGCCAGTCGAGCCTGGGCTGACAACAATAGAGTACTTTAGGGAAATGGAGGCCGGGCGTATAAAGTTCATCATACTTCAGGGCATGAATCCTGTGGTCTCGGTGGGTAACGCAAGCCAGGTGATAAGAGGACTCAGCAGTCCAAACGCGTTTGTAGTGGTCATGGACCTCTTCCTTTCTGAGACAGCCCACTTCGCCGACATAGTTCTCCCAGCTGCCAGCAAGTATGAGAACAGCGGAAGCGTAACAAACACAGGCCACGCTATACAGTGGCGTCACAGGTTGCAGGACAACTCAAGGGTTGTAGATCCATACGACCCTCAGAGAAGAACATTCACAGAAATCAAATCAGACCTGTGGTTCATAGACCAGCTGTTTAAACGGCTGCGGAAGAAGGGGCTGATAACCCTGCCCTCAGAACGGTTCGCAAAAGATAAGGGCATACCGCTGTCGGAGCTCCGGAAGTTGAGCAACGGAGCCAACATAGACGAAAAATGGGATTACAGGCCACCGGAAAAGAGAATAGGCCCAAGCATAGACGACCTCGAAACCGAGCCAGAGGCCTTCGAGGTCTCTAAAGAAATCGACAAAACGGTGAGATTGTACAGGGGGATAGTTGGACCGAACGGCGAGAACAGGATGGCCGAGCGCAATAAGAGCTTCATGGACGAGTATACGCAGAGATTCCAAATATTCAAGTTCTGGGGCTGGGCTTGGCCAGACAACCAGAGAAACCTCTACGACCCGAAGGAGCCCGTGGACAGGAGAGGCCTGGGCGCTCTTGGCCGGAGCTTCTTCAAGCCTGAGGGCAGAGCGACGTTCTTCTCCGGCTTCTACAACCGCAGGGGCAGAGGCTTCCCCGGCTACTACGAGCCAGCAGAATCCCCCGACAAAGAGCTTGTCAAACAATACCCGCCGCTCGTGGGAGACCACCCATACTTCAAGGAGTTAAACATCCAGCCGCCAAAAGGCTACCACCCCGGCAACAAGTATGAAGCAGGCATGGTGATCGGCACGGTTGAGGAGGGATTCGACGTCATATTGACAAGCTTCCGTCTCACTGAACACCAGCACACAGGGATTCTGACCAGAACAATACCGTGGCTTGCGGAGATGATGCCAGAGCTATTCGTCGAGATAAGCCCATCCCATGCGAACAGACTCGGGGTTAAGACGGGTGACAAAGTCAAGCTCGTGAGTAAACGTAACCCGAACGACCCGGTCATAGCCAAGGTCCTCGTCACAAACAGGGTTAGACCTCTCGTGATCAACGGTAAGCTCAGAGACATCATCGCAATGCCTTGGGCCTATGGGTTCGCCGGACCGCATCGCCAGCTTAACGCCATAACAAACAAGCTCTTCCCAGACGCCATGGATGAGGAGACAGGAATGCCAGAGACAAAGGTAGCCCTTGTGAGGGTGGAGAAGGCGTGAGGTGATGGATATGGCTGAACAGTTTGGTAAATATGAACAGGTCAAGGCAAACAGCCTCGCGATGCTGTTCGACCAAGACCTGTGCATAGGGTGTAGAGCATGCCAAGTTGCCTGCAAACGTTGGAACGACAGAGAACCATTATATGATACAACGGCCCCGCCTGAGCTACTTCAGGGAAGAGAGCTAGCTAAAGGAGACACCGGGTATGCTGGCGCCCCGATATTTAGCTTCACAAACCCGCAGAACCTCGAGCCTCACACATGGTTGACGATGAAGTTCGACGAATTCGGGGAAGGCGAGACTCTGAGCTGGCTCTTCACGAGAGTGAGCTGCATGCACTGCGTCGAGGCACCATGCGTTTACGGCTGTCCAACAACAGCTCTTTGGAAATACCCCGAGGGACCAGTGGTCGTGAGGACAGACCTGTGTATTGGATGCAGGAACTGTATCGAGACCTGTCCGTTTGACGTTCCGAGGATCAACGAAGAGTTAGGCGTCATAGAGAAATGCACTCTCTGCGCCGACCGCATAGCTAACAAACCGGTTTCGGTAGGAGATGTTAGGGGAGATACCTACAGCCCAAGCTTCGAGATAAAGAACATACACCCGTACAACCCGCACAACCTACTAGAACCTGCGTGCGTCGAAACCTGCCCAACTGATGCCCTGAAATGGGGCCCGCGAGATGAAATAGTTAGAATGGCTCAAGAAAAAGCGAAGAAGATCGGCGGCTTCACCTACGGCATAGAGGAGGTTGGCGGAACCAACGTCATCTACGTGTTAAAGAGGCCCCCAGAGGAGCTTGGCCTACCGAAAGCCTACAAAGAGAGAATTAGCACGAGGACGGAGAGACTAGTGTCCCAAATGAACGCCATAGGTCTCTTCGGACTGTTCGCGGTGGCCGCCATAGGCGTCGTAAGGTGGGTCGGCGAACGCAAAAACAAAATACTCGGCGGCAGGGGCGAAAAATAATGGCGTTCCTAGGATTCAGCTGGGACGTACCAGTTTTAGTGGAGGAGGCGCTCTTCGGGCTTGCCGCAGGCCTCTTCATAATAGCGGCACTTCTAAGCCTCAGGAACCAGGCGAACAACACGAAGACAATACGGTTCGGATACATGGGGGCCGCTGTCCTCTCAATAATAGGCTTGGTAGTCCTCGTAGTCGAGCTGGGCAGGCCTGAGAGAGCGGCATATGCCATCAACAATCTCCTAATACTTGGGACCTCAGTTATGTCTCGGACGGTTCCAGTCCTCCTGGCCTTCACAGTGCTCTCCATCATAGTGCTGCTTTTCTGGACGATGCCCTCCAAGGCGGTAAAAGTCCGACGTGTCTTCGAGGTCCTTGGTTTGGCCTCGGCGTTTCCCGCTGGGATGCAGGCCGGCATACTGCTTATGGCCGCCAGTAAGAGACCTCTCTGGGGGACACCTTTCCTCCCGTACCTATATCTCTTCACGGGCATATTGGCAGCCATGGGAATATACGGGATTGTCTTGTCGAGGTCAAAAGCCAGCTACGATGAAAATCTACCATTACTCTCTTCGATGATATACTACAGTCTGTATCTCGTCATATTGAGCGCCTTAACAACAGTAGCCCACCTTGTAGCAGTAGAGGCCCCTGGAGCGGTCCTAACACTTTTCGCAAACCCCTTCCCACTAGCGGCCCCAACATTCCTCATAGGATACATCTTGGTGGGTCTAACATTCCCAGCTGCCCACGCCTATGTGGCCTACACAGCGAGGGAACCCCTGTCAAGAAACATAATGCTGAGATTCTTCATCTCCCTGATAATTGGAGCGGTGGCCGTCCGAGCATCCTTCCTGTACGCGGGACAGCTATACTTCATATAAAACACCCCTTATTTTATTTCCCGCAAACCTAGTAAACAAATATACATCTATAAAACTCATTTTATTCTGTATATAGGCTGAAATAGCCTCCCTTAGGTGGTTAAGTGCTAGTTTGGCGAAAACATAGTCGAGGCCGCTTATTTTCTCTTTAAACGCGGTCTCCTCGAGCCCGTGCATGCGGCTATGGCCGATGTAAATGATGGTTCTTTTAGCGTCCTCATCCCAGATACAGTATTTCCTTGGCTGGGCAAGTGTCGCAACCTCCATAAACGCAAGCTGAGGTAGCTCGGCGAAACTGGACGTTATCAAGTCGAATCTCTCCTCCAACGGCGCTGAACCGTAGAGAAAATTTTTCAAATGCTCTCTCACGGCCTCAAATCCATGAGTTTTCACTAGTGCGTCAACATCCAGAGGTTGGACAGTCACCAGCCCGTTAAAGACTTGGAACAAGTCTTTTTCCGTCAGCCCGTCAATTTTTTCTTCCGACAGCAGAGCCGACAAACTTTTACTCCTCTGTGTTAGAAGCGCCCTCAGCTCCTGAAGCCACGCAACCTCATAAGAAGACCTGTATTCCTCAATTAAGAAAGTTAAAGGTGTCATGTCCCCAGATGCCAGTAGGGGGTTGAACCGCCTCCAAGCTCACCCTGCTCCTCTACAGGGAGCCTCCCCCAGCAATGCATGCATCGCTTTTTCTTGAGAGTCTTTTTCCCACAATATGGGCAGACAACATAAAGTCCGGCGTGAATTTCCAGATATTTCTCCTCACCACCATCCATAAACCTCCCCAACCCCCTTAATATATTCATGAAGCTCCGCCTCGTCCCGGATAAACATTCGCGCAACTTTTTCGATTTCCTCTCTAAGTCTTTTAACATCCTTATAGACTGAGTCCAATGCTTCTGCGGCCGCTGTCTGAAAAACATCATCGACCTCTATCGAAACATTTTTTTCCTGCGGCCCTATCTTCATTGGAACAAAGTCCAACTCAGCAGACATGTTTGAAGACTCCACCAGTCTATATCTTATGCCGCGTCTTTCCAACAATTCCTTCAGAATGTTAATTATTGTACTACCCAGAACGACGTCACCGGTCCACTCGGTTGAGTAAACGACCACCATGTCACTGTCACTAATTCTTGAAATTCTTGCTAAAAGCTCTTACCCTTTGTCTCAGTTTTCACAAACCTTCTATTGCTATAATCCAGAATAAAAAGAACCGTTGTCGCAACAACTAGGTGCCACAACTCCAAGGGCGCTGCAATAGAAACGTGAAGAAAGTCCAGGCGGTTGTCCGTTTGTTTAAAGCTGGTCATATAACCCCATGAAGCTGACTCCGGAAGCTCGAAGCGTATGGGATATATTAGCCCTTCAACCATCCAAACCCTTCTGACTAACCGGCCATTGGCCTCTTCGCTTATCACTACTGCGTCATACACCGAGTTCCCGATAAGAAAAACATCCCTACTAGACACATTGGCAAAATAATCAACCATAAGCAGTTCTCTACGGACACCCTCAGTAGGTGAATCAATGCTGACCGTAACAGCTGTGTGCGACACCGATGTTTTTCCCAGCTCCTTAGTGACTGGCGTATGCCTCAGCGGCGGCTGATAATCTATTTGATATTTGGTGCCAGTTTCTTTCTCATACAGCACAGTTTTATAGATGACCCCGTTATCCAGAGCGTAATCGAACCTTGTGTAAAATGGGTTTTCAATCTTCAGCTTATAACAAAGCATAAACCCACACGACTCTATTCCGACTAGTCTAACCAATTCGTCATAAATAAGTGGTTCCACCCTCGCCTGCCCACCAGACCTTACACTATACCACCACTCCGAGCCTATACCAACACCGATCTTTGGCATTACTGAGTACGCAGCTAAAAATAAAATCGTAATCACAACACAAAATAAAATAGACAATCTTAAAAAATTCGCTTTCAAAATTTCCCAAACCTTTTTTCCTGGGCTGTCTTTCATATAATTTCCCTCTCAAGCTGTTCTATGAGCTCCGATGTCTTTACGCCTTTAGCAGCCGCTTCACGTGCTAGGTCAATAGCCATTATGTAATACTTGGTGAATAGGATGGAATATGTTTTCTTGTTGTGGTCTGGGCAGAAAACCATACCGCCCTCGCTTTTTAGACATTTTCTGCATATGGCTCTATGACATTGCGAGCAGACTGCGACTGCTTCCTCGTCGCGATGAAGGTAGCACCGCATGCTGATTTTATACTACACATAATATATAAAAATGCCTATTTATAGAAACTTTCCTGTCTCAGGCAGGATTCTATATCCACGTAGGCTTGTTTCAAGTTTTTGAGCGAACTCGGCGGACTGCAGCAACGTTAGAAACTTTGATATGGATGGCTTTGAAAGCCTGTCTCTTCTAACGAGGAAATCATATTTCTCCTCGGCTACCGGTATGAAGCTTAGTCCGTAGGGCTGGGCTACGGCTTCTATAGCTATACCTGTGTCAGCCCTCCCCTGGGCGACGGCAGCCGCCACCGCCGAGTGTGTTTTAACCTCGTAGTCATACCCCTTTACATGGTCAAAAGGCTCCTCTCCATTGAGCAGCTCCCCCAACTTTGCGTCGATTAGGGTCCTAACCCCAGACCCCCGGACCCTGTTGACAAAACGCACATCAGCCCTGAGTAGGTCTTTGAAGCCTGTGATGTTTTTAGGATTGCCGGGTTTTACCAGGAAACCAACCCTCCTCGCATAGCCTCTCACAAGCACGGCCTCACCCCTAAGCCCTGTGACGTCAAGCATGAAGACATTGTACTCTCCGGTCTTTTCATCTAGGAGATGTGTGCCAGCCATGTCTGCTTCACCCCTTTTCACAGCATACCATCCCGCGGTGGAGCCCACGTAGACAACCTTCGCGTTTGACGTGTTGAGGTTTGATAGAAGCAGCTCGAAGCCCGGGCAGTGGCTTCCGATAAACACAAGCTCCGCTGGCTTTATCATCTCAGACAAAAGCCTCACCCTAACCTCCTCACCCTCGTCCACAAATTCACGGTTCTCCTGAACCTCCACAACGCCGTCTGCAGCGGCAAGCAGCGAAGTTGAGCCTGACGGCCCTAGGAGTGGGTAGGCGGACAGTCCATTAACCCCCTCGACCACCACCACCGGTAAAAGCTCGTGCTTCCCTCTACCCGCCTCAACCCTCAAAGCCATCCTGGCGTTGACAGCCTTGGCATCAACGTTCAACACTCCTGTCAGACGCAGAAGAACGGGCTTTACCAAGCTCAGGAAGACCATCATGGCGGAGAGTGGGAACCCGGGCAGGCCGAAAAGTATTTTCCCGTCTCTGACGGCTATGGCGGTTGGCTTGCCTGGCTTGAGCTTCAGACCGTGGACGATTACGTTACCCTCCGTCAGCTCGTTGAAGACCTTGTATATCATGTCCCCAAAGCCGGCGGATGTGCTTCCAGACGTTATCACCACATCGCTTCTTTTCAAAGCATCACCCAATGCTCTCCTCATCGCCTCATAGTCGTCGGGCAGTATTCCCATGAAAGTGGCCTTGAAACCCAGCTCCCTCAGCATTGCGGTAATAGCGGGCCCGTTCACGTCGTATATCTTCCCCACATCCAGATTTTTTCCAACCGGCGTAAGCTCGTCACCGGTTGAGAAAACGGTTACCGCTGGCTTCTTATACACCTTGACCCTTTCACATCCGACAGCTATCAAGACAGCGACCTCACGCGAGGTTATAAGCTGGTTCCTCCGCAGAGCTATGTCACCCACAGAGAGATCTGAGCCCGTATGCGCTATGTTTTCACCGGGCGAGACTGGTTTAAGGATTAGAACATGCTCTTCGCCAAGCCTTTTAGTATACTCCACCATCACTACAGCTGTAGCACCTCTCGGGACAGGGCTGCCGGTAGATATCTCAACACATTCCCCCTCGGAGATAGAGGTCTCAGGCAGTTTTCCTACCGCGGATTTACCTACAACCCTCAACTTTATGGGCGTGTTTTCGGTCGCTGAGTATGTGTCTGAGGCGATGACCGCGTATCCATCGACCGAGGACCTGTCGAACGGTGGGGACGAGGTTTTGACGTAGACGTCTTCAGCGGCAACGTATCCTAATGCGTCAGCCACATCCATCTCAACGACCTCGCGTGGGACAATACCGCCGAGTGCATTCTCGATTCTTCTAACCGCCTCCTCCAAAGAGACAAGCCTGTGGTAAACCGTTGCCATTAAACCACCTTCTCACTCCACATTTTGGAGAAGCTCTACCTCAACCTCCTCGCCTTCGTCAAAACCCTCAACATCCTCGGGTATAACGAGCATCGCGTTGGCTTTTGTGAGTGTTGAGAGCAGCCCTGAGCCGGTGAGCATCAAGGGCTCCACAACATATTCACCATTCTTTTCCACGACCCTGACACGCATGTAGGAACGGGACCCGGTCTGGTTTGTAACCCGCCTGCTTAATTTGGCCCTAAGCCGGCAGGACGGCTCACCAGCAGTCCCGTAGAACCTTTCAATCAACGGCTTGACAAATGTTGTGAATCCTACAAGTGCAGCTACGGGGAGGCCTGAAACCATAACAACAGGCTTTCCGTCAACAATACCTACACCAGTAGGCTTACCAGGCCGCATCTTAACCCCGTGTACAAGGACGCCGGGCCTCCCAGCGCTGTTAACAGCCTCGGGCACGAGGTCCCTCTCACCCACGCTCGTGCCACCCGTAATCACCAACATGTCAACTGATCTAAAAGCCTCCTTAATCTTTCCAACGATCAGGTCGAAGTCGTCACCGACCGTACCGTAGTCATGTACGTCACAACCATGTTCAGCGAGGAGAGCCTTCAGCATCGGCTTTGAGCTGTTGATTGTCTTGCCGGGCATTGGCTCCGTCCCCGGCTCCACCAGCTCGCTACCCGTGCTCAGTACGCCTACCTTTAACTTCCTGAAGACGGGAACGGTTGTCATATTCAGTGATGCGAGGGCCGCCACATGCCACGCCCTTATCCTAGTACCTCTCCTTATAACCACCTCACCCTTTCTGTAGTCTTCTCCACGTGGTGAGATGTTCTGGTTGGGGTGTACCTGTTTCAAAACGTCCACATATCCGCCGACCTTTACACAGTGCTCTGCCATGACCACGGCGTCGGCACCATGCGGCACCGGCCCCCCGGTCATAATTTCAACGGCTGTGTTCTCAACAACCCTAGGCAGCGTTGACGGCGTGTCCCCTGGAAAAGAACCGCCGATAACCTTAAGCCTAATAGGGTTAGTGGCGGATGCCCCGAAAACGTCACGGGCCCTCACCGCATAGCCGTCTATTGCGCTCCTGTCAAACTCGGGTATGTCGGTCGGTGAGACGACATCAACACCACAAACTCTCCCGGAGCACTGCTCCAACGGCATTTCCACAACCTCGAGACATCCGGCTGGAACATACTCCAAAACCCTGCGCAATGCCTCATCCACGCCCAGCAAAGCCTGAAAACCAACCATCCTACGCCTACCGGACATTGCCTGCCGAAAATGTAGTCCTACAAAGGTTAAAACTTTTACAAGCCTTCGTCACACGACACCCATCTGGGGAGAACTTTTAAGCAACGATATTTAATGTTTATAAACTGAGGAATGAGGGTTAGAGGTTGTGGAGGCTATCGTTTACGCCGTACTGGCTATTTTAATAATAATACCTGCTACGACCGGCCTGGGCGGTGCTTTAGGGGAAGCTTGGCAGTATCCAAACTACGACTCTTTTGGAACAAATTACAACCCCCAATACATCATCAATAAAGAGAATGTAGGCTCGCTTGAGGTAAGGTGGCGGCTGGATATACCTTCTCGGGAGGGTGACATGGGTTACGGTGTTATTGCACCTCCTCTGCTGGTTGATGGGGTAGTTTATCTGGCTACAAATTCCCCCTCCATTATAGCGGCCAATGCGACAGACCGACGAATAGTATGGGAATACAGACCAGGGATTAAAGCAGCTTCACACACACATGGCATAACATACTTTAACGGGTCGCTTCTCTACCCCGCACCCGACTGCAGCATCCGTTTCATCGACGCAACGTCCGGTTTTGAGACATTGGCGATAGAGAACATATGCGGTAATATTCCTGGAAACTCCGGGGGCTACGCACCAGGCGGTCCTGCGCCAGCGGTTGACCCCTTAAGGAAGATACTTGTGTGGGGGCCCAGCGTGTCAGGAGGGACTGCGGCAGGAAGGGGTTTTGTAGCAGGTTACTCATTAGATGGGAAGCTGCTGTGGCGTTGGTTTATCTCCCCCCCTGCGGGTGGGGACCCATACTGGGACTTCAAGTATGTTGTCGAACGTGGTGACGGTGTGTTTGAAGGTATTCCTAGGGGTAATATACAGCCCTTTATCGGTGACTGGGGTGACCTAGGTTTTCGGGAAGGGAGGACACGTGCAGGGGGTGGTTTATCTTTTGGGCATATTTCAGTCGACGGGGAAAAAGGAGTCATATATCTCGCAACCGCCAACCCGAAGCCCGACTGGAACGCCACCTACAGGCCGGGCCCAAACCTCTACACCAATTCTGTCGTAGCCCTCAACATAACAACGGGGGACCTGCTCTGGTTCTTCCAAGCAATACCACACGATATCTACGACTACGACTGTGCGTGGAACACTGTTCTGTCTGAAGGCCTTGTTTTTAAGGGATGTAAGAATGGCGTTGTCTACGCACTGAACGCATCCGACGGCAGTCTTGTATGGTTTTTCAAC
>OGCH01000118.1_pt1 | contig 51449 bp, 44 predicted proteins | sample 1570111 | NCBI WGS metagenome assembly OGCH01 (sample SAMN03436243, study PRJEB24508) | hot springs metagenome | biome: Desert Springs; feature: Hot Springs; material: Water | place: USA: Great Boiling Spring, Nevada | collected 2008-12-01 | depth 0 m m | reverse complement strand
ACGATGGAGTTCAAGGACTACTACAAGATTCTCGGCGTGCCACGCGATGCGGATCAGGAAACGATCCGCAAGGCCTACTTGCGTCTCGCGCGCAAGTACCATCCTGACGTCAACAAATCACCGGACGCCGAGGAGAAATTCAAGGAAATCAACGAAGCGTACGAGGTTCTGCGGGATCCGGAAAAGCGTGCTCGCTATGATCGCTTCGGAGCCGACTGGGAGCGCTATCAGCAAGCCGCTGGAGCACAAGGAACCACCACCGACTTCGAGGAATGGTTCTTCGGCACCCGCGGTCGAGCGCAGCGTGAGCGTCGTCGAACGAGTGATTTCTCCGACTTCTTCGACCTTTTGTTCGGTGATCTAGGGGACTTCTTCGGGACGACTGGTGAGCGCATCCGGACACGCGCCCGTCCGGAACGGGGACAGGATTACGAGCATCCGATCGAGGTCACGCTCCGCGAGGCATATCATGGTGCGACCCGCCGCATCGATGTGAAAATCGACGAGCGTTGCCCGGCCTGCAATGGCACAGGACTGAACGGACGTGGCATCTGCCGAACGTGCGGTGGTAGCGGGTACGTGACCCTCACCAAGACGCTCGAAGTCAAGATCCCTGCCGGAGTGCGCGATGGCTCGCGCATCCGCATCACTGGTCAGGGCGGCCCTGGCGTGAACGGCGGACCACCGGGTGATCTCTATCTCCGTGTGCATCTGTTGCCAGACCCGCAGTTCACACTCGAGGGCGACAATTTGCGAACCGAGGTGGAGGTACCGCTCTACACGGCGATTCTCGGCGGCGAGGTCACTGTTCCGACGCTCGATCGACCGGTCGTTCTGCGCATTCCACCGGGTACACAGAACGGGCAGGTCTTCCGCTTGCGCGGCAAGGGGATGCCGTCGCTGCGTACCGGCCAGCGCGGTGACCTCCTGGTCAAGGTCAAAGTGATGCTGCCGACTGATCTCACCGAGGAAGAGCGACGTCTCTTCGAGCGACTTCGCGAACTCCGTCAGATACGCACGCGCGCCTGATCGTCCTGGCGATGCTATAGTTCACGGGGCAGCACCGCCCGCAGCGACCGAGCTGACGAGGAGTCTAGGCGATGCCAGTCACGATCGTTCTCGGCGGCCAGTGGGGCGACGAGGGGAAAGGGAAAATCACCGATGCCCTCGCCGCCACGGCCGATATCGTCGTCCGGCCGAACGGATCCACCAACGCTGGCCACACTGTCGTCACCGATGAGGGTATCTTCAAGCTCCACGTGATCCCCTCTGGCATCCTTTACCCGCACTGCACCTGCATTATCGGGGCCGGGGTTGCTGTTTCGCCGCCTGATTTCCTCCGCGAGATCGAGAGCTTGCGCGAGCGACACGCTCGTCTCGGGCAGCTCTACGTCAGCGACCGTGCTCATGTCATCATGCCGTATCACCCCCTGCTCGATCTCTACGAGGAACGGCGACGGGGAGCTGCCGGCATCGGCACCACCCTGCGCGGCAACGGCCCAGCCTTCACCGACAAGATCGCTCGCCGGGGTATCCGCATCGCCGATCTTTTACCTGGATCCGAGCGCTCGTTGCGTCACAAACTCGAGATGCTTTTGCCCGAGAAGAACACACTATTCATCCATCTCTACGGCGAGCCACCGCTCGACCTCGATCAGCTCTTCGAGCAAGCACGGGCCTGGGGTGAAGCACTCGCTCCGTACGTGATCGCGGCGGAAGTCTTCGTCCAAGACGCACTCGATGCCGGAAAGTCGGTGATCATCGAAGCGGCCCAAGGCACCATGCTCGACCCTGACTATGGGACGTACCCTTACGTGACGTCCAGTTCCCCCACCGCAGCCGGTGCCTGCCAGGGAGCTGGGATCGCACCGACACAAGTCGATCGAGTCGTCGGTGTCTTCAAAGCCTACACCACGCGGGTCGGCGCTGGTCCTTTCCCGACCGAACTTACTGACGAGACCGGCCACCTCATTCGCGAACGCGGCCGCGAGTACGGCACGACCACCGGGCGTCCGCGGCGAGTCGGTTGGTTCGATGCGGTAGCCGCGCGGTATTCTGCACGCCTCAACGGCATGACCGAAGCGGCACTCACGAAACTCGACATGCTCGACCCCTTGCCGGAAGTGCGCATCTGCGTCGGCTATCGTATCGGCAACCAGGAACTCTCGGCACCACCTGCCCAAGTGGAGCGCTACGCAGCGGTCGAACCGGTCTACGAGGTGTTGCCTGGCTGGCGGTGCGATACCAGCCAGGCAACCTCCTTCGATGATCTGCCGCCGGCAGCACAGCGCTACGTGGCTCGAGTCGAGGAGTTGATCGGTATACCCATCACGATGATCGGCGTCGGTCCAGCCCGTCGCCAGATTCTCTGGCGACCAGCTGGGGCCCTGACGTGATCGAGACCGAGGAGACCAGCATGTTGGAAGCCTGGCAAATTCAGGAGATCATCCCTCACCGCTATCCCTTTCTCCTGGTCGATCGCATCATCGAAATCGAATGGGGGCAGCGTGCCGTCGGCATCAAAAATGTGACGGTCAACGAGCCGTTCTTCGTCGGTCACTTTCCTGGCAATCCGGTGATGCCTGGTGTGCTCATCATCGAAGCACTCGCTCAGGTCGGTGCCGTTGCCCTCCTCGGCCACCCGCAGTATCGAGGCAAAACAGCCTTCTTCGCGGGCATCGATGGGGTGCGTTTCAAACGGCCAGTTCGCCCCGGCGATACCTTGCGGCTCGAAGTTCAAATCGGTAAGGTCCGTCGCAATATCGGAAACGGTACCGGCCGAGCCACAGTCGACGGAGAACTCGCAGCCGAAGGAGAGATCCTGTTCGCTCTCTTGGACCCGGAAGCTGCACGGACGACGCACTGACCGATGCACCGCGTGCTCCTCGTCAAACCCTGCTGCCTGGGCGACGCCCTGATGGCGACGCCCGTCCTGCGAGCGCTCCGTACGACGTACCCCGACATGACGATCGATATCGCCGTCACTGCCTGGGCCGCTCCGGCCTTCGACGGTCATCCGGCTGTCCGGCGACTCGTTCCTTACCCTGAGCGCCCCGCTCTCCCGAGTGTCGTCCGTCTTGCGCGGCGTTTGCGAGCCGAACGGTACGACGCGGCGCTCGGGCTCGACCGTTCCCCTTGGGTCGGAATGCTGCTCTGGGCCAGCGGCATTCCCGTGCGGGCAGGGCTGGCAGCTGGCTGGCGGGGGCTCCTCTATACGCACCGCGTACCCCCTCGCCCGGGTCGACACGAGTCCGAGCAGTATCTCGCCGCCGCAGCACAGCTCGGGGCAGTCCCGCGAGGACTCGAGCCCGAGTTCGTCGTGCCTGAGCCCATCGCACGAGCGATGCGCGAGCGTGTACGACATTTCCGTCGGCCACTCGTCGTCATCCATCCTGGCGGAGCGATCAACCCTGGTAGCCGGCTCCTGGCCAAGCGTTGGCCGCCCGAACGCTTCGCGCTGGTAGCCGATCGCCTTACTCAGGTGTGTGGGAGCACGATCATCCTCGTCGGCGCGGCGACCGATCGCGATGCGACGGCTACCGTTCTTGCTCATGCTCGCACGCCTCTCATCGACTGGACTGACCAGTTGTGCTGGCCAGAATTGGCGGCCCTTCTGGCTGAGGCCGACCTCTTCATCGGCAACGATACGGGAGCTGGCCATCTGGCTGCCGCAGTGGGGACACCGACCGTCTCGATCTTTGGTCCGACGAGCCCGCTGCTCTATCGTCCTCTCGGTCCCAAGAGCGTCGTCTGTGCCCCGCCGGCGAGTTGGGAACTGCGCGAGCCGCGCGACATCCGTCGCCTCTCGACGATCGCGGATCGCCTGGACATCAGCCAGGTGACCGTGGACCAAGTTATCGATGCTGCATCTCGGCTTCTGCAAGGGGAATAGGGGACCGCATGACGCGAGACCTAGTGCGCCGGCTCGTGCATCGGTTGGGATCCACAGTCCCGGCTCTCCCCCTCGCACCGAGCACGCGACGCGAGGTCATTCTGATTCGTCCTGATCACCTGGGTGATGCTCTCCTGACGATTCCCGCCTTGCGTGCGCTCCGGGCCGCTGAGCACCGGCTGTACCTGACGCTCCTCGTCGGGCCATGGGTCCGAGAGGTCTTCACGCTTCGCGGGCTGGTCGACGAGGTACTCGTTACTCCGTTCCCAGGCTTTCGCCGAGAGTCCACCCGAAATCCGTTCGAGCCCTATAGACTGCTCCTTCGACTCGCTGACAGTCTCCGACGACGCGGTCCCATGGCCCTGGTCGTCCTGCGCGATGATCACTGGTGGGGTGCCTGGCTCGGCGCGTTAGCCGGTGTTCCGCTCCGTGTCGGAGCGGATCATCCTGCTGTCCGCCCGTTTTTGACTCACCCGATCCCCCTTCGGAGCCAGCATGTAGCCGCGCGAAATCTCGAATTGGTCACTGCACTCTTGACAGTGCTAGGATACAGTAACGATTCGCGTCTGCTGACACCGGAAGCACATCCTCTGACGTGGCCTTCCGATCCAGGCGCCGCACGAACTGTCCGGGAGGCCCTCGAACGCTACGGCATTGCAGCTCCCTACATCGTCGTGCATCCGGGTAGTGGAGCCGCCGCCAAGTGCTGGCCGGAGGAACGGTGGGCAACGCTCGTCGATGCACTCGCCACACGTGGATACCAGGTACTGCTCACCGGCTCGGCCTCCGAGCATGCGCTCCTCGCCAAAATCGTTACCGAGACCCGCAGTGTTCCTCGTAACCTCGCGGGAAAGCTCTCCCTTCCAGAACTAGCCGAGTTGTTGCGGCAAGCGACGCTCGTCATCGGGACCGATACGGGCCCCCTCCACCTCGCGGTCGCTGTGGGAACCCCGACCGTCCATCTCTTCGGTCCGACCCGACCCGAGCGCTTTGGACCGTGGGGTCCCAGAGCCCGACATCGGGTCGTCCATGCGCCGTTGCGCTGCCCGCGCTGCGGCGATATCGGACCGGATCGCGCGTGCGGTGCTGCTTGTATGATGGCGATCGATGTCGACGACGTACTGCGAATAGCCCTCGAGCTTCTCGAGAGTCGTTCTACCCGATGAGTACTCTACTGATCGGTATCGACGCCAGCCGCGCTTGTCGCGAACAGATCACGGGAACGGAGCGATACGCGCGACGCGTGATCGACGGCTTGCTCGCGCTACCGAGCCCGGTCCGCTTCCGTCTTTATCTCGATCGGACCGATCCGATTCCCGCTGACTGGACGAGAGCTGAGATCCGCCCGATACCGTTCCCTCGGCTCTGGACGCACCTTCGCCTGGCTTGCGAATTGCGGCAGAACCCGGTCTCGCTCCTCTTCGTTCCGGCCCATGTGCTGCCCTTCCGCTGTCCCGTTCCAGCCGTCGTCACCGTCCACGATCTCGGTTATCGCTACGAGCCGGATGCTCATCCACTGGCACAACGCTTGTACCTCGAACTCGGAACGCGCCAAAGCGTTCGCCAGGCCCGGCTCGTCATCGCCATTTCACAGGCCACAGCTCGTGACCTCGCACGTTTCTACCGAGTTCCCGACGATCGCATCAGGATCGTCCCGCATGGTGTCGACGAACGGTTCTTCCCTCGTCCTGAATCTGAGCGAGCAGCCGTTCGCCAACGTTACGGTCTCGCACGGCCGTTTCTCCTCTTCGTCGGCACCTTGCAACCCCGCAAGAACATCGTGCGACTCGTGCAGGCATTCGAACTCCTGGCCCGCTCCGAGAAAGAGCTGGATCTCGTCCTCGCTGGCAAGCGAGGCTGGCTCGCTGATTCCATCGAGCAGGCACTCGCATCGAGTCCCGTACGTCACCGCATCCACTGGATCGGACACGTCGCGGAGGAAGACCTTCCCGCGCTCTACAGCGCAGCCGAGGTCTTCGTTTACCCATCGTTGTACGAAGGGTTCGGTTTGCCGGTCCTCGAAGCGATGGCGAGCGGTGTACCGGTCGTGACGACGCGTCGCGGCGCACTGGAAGAGATCGCTGGTCCAGCTCTCTTCTGTGACCCTTTGGATCCGCGGGATATCGCAGAAGCCATCCGCTCTGCCCGCGACCCGCAACGTCGCGCGCGACTCGTCGCCGCTGGGCAAGAACATGCTCGGCACTTTACCTGGCATCGCACAGCCACCGAAACGCTCGCAGTTCTGCTCGAAGCGGTGGGCGCTCCATGAGAACCGGACGCTTCGAACGGATGCTCCTCATCAAGATCGCTGATCTCGGTGATGCCGCCATTACCTTGCCGGCGATCCGCTCCCTCCGTCAGGCGTATCCGCAGGCGACGCTCCACGTCGTCAGTTCGCCGATCGGTGCCGAACTCTACCGGCTTTCCCCTGACATCGATCGCTGCTTCGTACTGGAGAAGTCGCGCCTCAAACGTTTCGACGGGGCCCTCGCTCTGGCTCGTCTCCTGTGGACACTCCGCCGGCAGCAGTACGACGCGGTCGCACTGTTCCACCATCTCACGACCAGCGCCGGACGCTCGCTCTATCGGCTGCTTCTCGCTGCGACCGCTAGTCCGGTTCGGGCAGGGCTCGACAACGGTTTGGGGACCTTTTTGACGCACCGGGTTCCCGATCGGGGCTTCGGCGCCTGCCCCGAGTGGGACTACGCTGGGGCCGTCGTCGAGGCACTCGGAGCGAGTTCCCTACTCGAACGACCACACCTCCGGGTCCCAGACGCCGCCCTCCAACGAGCCGAGCAGCTCGTCGGTGATGCACGAGATCGTCTCGTGGTCATGCATCCGGGTGTCGGCCCGTTCGCTCCCGCGCGACGCTGGCCGATCGAGTCGTTTACGACCGTGGCACGCGAACTCGCTCGACAGGGTTACCGGATCGTGGTCACCGGAACAGCCAACGAGGAACCCGAAGCCAGACCACTGCTACAGACCCCCGGGGTGATGAGTTTGATCGGTCGAACCGACCTCGCGACCCTGGTAGCCGTTCTGCAGCGGACCAAACTCGTGATCGGCAACGACTCGGGAGTCACCCACCTCGCGGCCGTGCTGGGTCGGCCCACGGTGGCCATTTTCGGTCCCTCGAACCCGGCCGCCTGGCTCCCCTTCGAGGCCGAGATCGTCACCCCAGAAACACTGACGACGACGCAAGCGTCGGTACTGGCTCTCACGGCCGCGCTTCCCTGCTCACCCTGCTGCTACGTCGGTTTCCGAGTCGGTCGGCCACATGGCTGTTCCACCCGGACATGCCTGAGCGATCTCCATCCTGACGTCGTCCTGCGCGCCGCACAGCAACTTCTCGACAGAGATCCCGATTTCTCCCGGTAAGAAACGGTCGATCGTTACGCAGTCCGAGTCGTTCGCTCCTGTCTCGTACGCTCGTTTGGCCGAAACAGCGTGCATCGAGAATAGTGTCGCACCGACCGCGAATGCTGTCTCGAAGCCGATGCCCAGCGAGGACTCGAGAAATCTCTCGGCATCTGGCAGACGTCCTGACCCGCTCCATCCATCGTGCGCAGCGGTCGCTGCGCAGCGTGAACGATTTTCCCAGCATTTCCAAGAATTTTTACCGCGTACGGATCATGGACCGAGGACGCTCCGCGATCCACTTCCTGGCAGTTCCTCATTTTCTGTCGAAGTTTGTCCCCTGCATTGCGTGGTCGCATTGACGCGCCTTCGAAACGGTTTTACAATGCCACTCATGGAGCACCGAGCTCCCGTCTTTGCGTGGGGATCGCCGAGTGCAGGAGAGGAATACGGTCAATCGTGGGAGAGCGAAAGATCCGCGTCGCGATCATCGGAGTCGGCAACTGCGCCTCATCCTTGGTGCAAGGTGTGCATTATTACCGGAATGCTGATCCGAACCAGTTCGTGCCTGGTCTCATGCACGTCGAACTGGGCGGCTATCACGTCGGCGATATCGAATTCACCGCTGCTTTCGACATCGATGCCAACAAGGTCGGAAAGGATCTATCCGAAGCGATCTTCGCTCCACCCAATAACACGTACAAGTTCACCGATGTTCCGTACCTGGGCGCTCCGGTTTATCGGGGCATGACCCACGATGGCTTGGGCAAGTATCTCTCCCAGATCATCACCAAAGCTCCCGGACCGACCGCCGATATCGTGGGCATCCTCAAGGACACGAAAACGGATGTCGTCGTGAACTTCCTCCCTGTTGGAAGCGAGATGGCTACCAAGTGGTACGTCGAACAAGTGCTCGATGCTGGCTGTGCCTTCGTCAACTGTATTCCTGTTTTCATCGCCCGAGAGGAATATTGGCAGCGGCGCTTCCGCGAGCGCGGCCTTCCGGTGATCGGTGATGATATCAAGAGCCAGGTCGGCGCTACGATCGTGCACCGCGTTTTGGCTCGCTTGTTCGCCGATCGCGGCGTGCGTATCGATCGCATGTACCAAATCAACTTCGGTGGGAATACCGACTTCCTGAACATGTTGGAGCGGGAGCGACTGGAGTCGAAGAAGATTTCCAAGACCAACGCGGTGACGAGTATTCTGGACTATCCGATTCCCGAGGAGAACGTGCACGTCGGTCCGAGCGACTACATCCCGTGGCTGAAGGATCGCAAGTGGTGCCACATTCGTATCGAAGGCACAACCTTCGGTGACGTGCCGATCAACCTCGAACTGAAGTTGGAAGTCTGGGACTCTCCCAACTCTGCCGGTGTGGTCATCGATGCGATTCGCTGTGCCAAGTTGGCCCTCGACGCAGGCATCAGCGGCGCACTGATCGGCCCCAGCGCCTACTTCATGAAGTCGCCACCAGTCCAGTATCGCGACGAAGAAGCACGCGAAATGGTGGAAGCGTTCATCCGCGAGACAGTCGCCCAGCGCGAGCGCCTCGCGACACCGGAGAATGCGTGACTTCGGCTTCGTCTGGGGAGACATGGGGGTGGTGGCTGGTTCACACCACCCCTATGTGTCTCTGCCGAGCCACCATAGCGAGAAAGATCAGCGAGTCTCCATCCTGAGCCTCAATCTGTCTTACGTTCTTCACGAGCCCTCCTCCAGCGCGACGGTCAGACGGTTCGTCCAGCAGCTCTTGGACAATGCGCGTGCGGCTTCGGGGGCGTCCCGTCGGATCATGACCTGGACCGATGAACGTTTCCTCCCGACTCTCGTGGTTCGCGATGAACGCGTGCTCTGGAACTTCCAGCGTGACCAATCCCCCATTGTCCTCACCATCGATCTCGGTGCTTCCTCGCTGTTACAGCGCGCCCTGCACCTGCTCCTCCCATCGACATCCCCAGTCAGAACCGTTTGGTCAATCGATCGCTGGTCAGGCGACACGCGCTCCTACTCCTGCACTCTCTTTCGTGCCGAAACGACGATCGCTCTTCCAGCTTCGTCGGAATTTCCCGCGTGGTTCGCTATACTCGTCTTCCGTCCGGGTTGGCGCTCGTTGTTGCTCGACTTGTCGCACTTGTCAGCGACAACTTTCCACCGCGATCTTGTCCGCACGCTCGAGCGCGTCATCCGCGACTACACCGATCAATGGTGGTGCTGGCGGCCGTGGTGGCCCGTACCCGCTGAGGAAGTGCTACCCGAGCTGCAGGGGGAAGGATGAGCTTGCTTTGGGCCCTTCGTGTCGGCGCCCTGCTCACACTCGTCGTCCCCGCGCGACTCGGCTATTGGCTTTGTCGCGTCATCGGCATCGCGGTCTTCCTCGTTCATCCTCGCGCGCGACGGGCAGTCTTGGACAACCTTCGCCACGTTTGCCCTCGCTGCTCCCGTCTCTGGCGAACGCGCCAAGCCGCACGAGTCTTCATCACAGCAGTGATGAACTACTACGATCTCGTCCGTATCCGCACGGTAGATCGTCATCGCTTGCGCGAACTCATCGAAGTGCGCGGTTGGGATCACGTCGAAGCAGCGCTGGCTCGACAGCAGGGGGTGATCGTCCTCTCAGCTCATCTGGGTAATTTCAACGTCGTCGCTCAGTATCCCGCCGAACTCGGCCTGGAAGCTGCGATCGTCGTGGAGCGCGTGCAGCCACCCTCGCTCTTTGCCTATCTCTGCCGGTTACGAAGCGCCACCGGCGTTCGGGTACTGCCATCCGGACCGGAAGCTGTGCCAGCGATCCTTCGGCTCCTGCGCCGTAACGGGATTCTCCTCGTCGCAGGCGACCGCGACGTGACGGGGCACAGTCGCCTCGTGCGCTTCTTCGACGCGCCAGCCCGGTTGCCGATCGGTCCCATCATGCTCGCGCGACGCACCGGAGCAACGCTTCTGCCCGCCTACACGATTCGCCTCTCCCCCCGCCGATCTTTGGTCGTCGTCGACCCACCATTGGATCTCGTCCACACGGATGACCAGGAACACGATCTGCTGGCCAACCTCGAGCTGGTCGCCCGCGCGCTGGAGCGGATGATCCGCACTGACCCCGGCCAGTGGGCTGTGCTCCAGCCGGTGTGGGCGGACGCATCCCCACCGACTCCGCTCGCTGAGGCGCTCGGGACTGTGCCGGCGAGCGTTCCCGGCGGCACTGCACTCCAGGCCACGAGCGACCAACCAACCGGACGTTCGCAAAACGAGTGAGCACATACCCTCTGTTTTTGCAGTCGATTGCTCGGACAGAGTGGACACCCTATCCCTATCAGGAAGTAGGGTTACGGCTTTGGTAAAATCCAAGGGGTGGGGCAGCGATGGACGGCAGAGCGATGAGCGAACAACAAATTGGGCGTGTCCGCGTCATCAGCATCGAAGAGGAGATGAAGCGCTCGTATCTCGATTACGCGATGAGCGTGATCGTGCAACGAGCGTTGCCAGATGTGCGCGACGGCCTCAAACCAGTCCAGCGGCGCATCTTGTACGGCATGTACGAGATGGGGCTGCGTCCCACAGCGAAGTACCGCAAGAGTGCAGGTATCGTCGGTGAGGTCCTGAAGTCCTACCACCCTCACGGAGACAGTGCGGTCTACGACGCTCTGGTTCGCATGGTCCAGCCATTCACCATGCGGTACCCCTTGATCGACGGGCAGGGAAACTTCGGCTCCGTCGATGGCGATAGTGCCGCCGCGATGCGCTACACCGAGGCGCGCCTCGCTCCGATCGCCGAAGAACTCCTCGCGGACATCGACAAGCAAACCGTCGACTTCGTGCCCAACTATGACGATAGCACGCGTGAACCCTCTGTCCTTCCAGCTCGCCTACCGAACCTTCTCGTCAACGGGGCGAGCGGTATCGCGGTCGGCATGGCCACCAATATTCCCCCACACAATCTCGGCGAAGTCGTCGATGCACTGGTCTACCTCATCGACAATCCTGAAGCGACCGTCGAGGAATTGGTCCAACGACTGCCCGGTCCGGACTTTCCGACCGGAGGAATCATCCTGGGACGAGAAGGAATTTTGGCCGCCTACGCGACCGGCCGCGGACGCATCGTTGTCCGCGCACGCGCCCACATCGAGGAGACTGGGCGGGGTCGGACCAGCATCATCGTCACCGAGCTACCTTATCAAGTGAACAAAGCGGCACTCATCGAGCGCATCGCGGAGCTCGTCAAGAGCGGGCGCTTGGAAGGCATCCATGATCTACGCGATGAATCCGACCGTGACGGTTTGCGCATCGTGATCGAGCTCAAGCGTGACGCACAACCGAAAGCTGTGCTCAACAATCTGTTCAAGCATACGCAACTGCAAACCACGTTCGGCGTCAACATGCTCGCACTGGTCGATGGGGTTTTACCGCGCGTCCTGACCCTCAAGCGCCTGCTTCAGCTGTATTTGGAACATCGCCAACAGGTGGTCCGGCGGCGTACCGAGTTCGACCTTCGTCAAGCCGAGCGGCGAGCACACGTTCTGGAAGGCCTCAAGATCGCCCTGGATCACCTCGACGAGGTCATCAGTACGATCCGGAACGCCCGCTCAGCTGAGGATGCCCGACAGCAGTTGATGGCACGCTTCGGCTTGACCGAAATCCAGGCGAACGCCATCCTCGATATGCAGCTGCGTCGCTTGGCGGCACTCGAGCGACAGAAGATCGAGGACGAGTATCGGGAACTTCTCGCGCGGATCGCTGAACTGCGCGCGCTCCTCGCTGACGCGGCGAAGATCTTGGGCGTCGTGCGCAAGGAGCTCCTCGAGCTCAAAGAGCAATACGGCGATCCCCGGCGAACTCAGATTCAGGAAGCCAGCAGCGAGATCAGCGACGAGGATTTGGTTCCGCGTGTCGATGTCATCGTGACGCTGACTTCGCGGGGTTATGTGAAGCGTAGTACGAACGGCCATTTCCGCGTCCAGCATCGTGGTGGCCGGGGCGTGAATGGCATGGCGGTCCGGGACGAGGACTCGATCCAGCACATCGTGCTCGCGAGTACGCATGATTCGCTCCTCTTTTTCACCAACCGCGGTCGTGTCTTCCAGCTGCCGACCTACGAACTCCCGGATGTGGGGCGCAATGCGCGAGGGCTCCCGATCGTCAACTTTCTCAATCTCCAGCCGGGTGAAGAAGTCACGACGCTCCTTCCGGTACGAGACTTCTCGACAGCGACTTTTCTGTTCTTCTGCACGCGCCAGGGCCGGGTGAAGCGTGTGCGGCTCGAGGAGTTCTCCAATGTGCGCGCGAGTGGCCTCATCGCTATGTCGCTGGACGCAGGAGACGAACTGGCCTGGGTACGCCCCACAACCGGCTCGGACGAGGTCATTCTGGTCACCACTAACGGCCAGGCGATCCGCTTCCACGAGGACGATGTGCGACCGATGGGTCGACAGGCTGGAGGAGTCATCGGTATTCGTTTGGACGAGGGAGACGCTGTCATCGCGGCAGAAGTCGTTCGCCCGGAAGGCGACCTTTTGCTCGTCTCCCAGTACGGCTACGGCAAGCGCACTTCTCTCGACGAGTTCCGAACCCAAGGACGCGGCGGATCCGGTGTCATCGCCATGAAGGTCACGCCGCGCACTGGCCACGTCGCTGCCGCGACGGTCACACGTGAGGAAGACACTGCAGTTCTGGTCAGCCGGCGCGGACGCATGATCCTCGTGCCGGTTGCGCAAATCCCACGTCAAGGTCGGCACACGCAAGGTGTGAGCGTCATGCGACTCCAGGAAGGGGACGAGGTCGCTTCAGTCGCGGTCGGTCTCTTGGGCGAAGCCCTCGCCCCGTCGCGACCGACCCAGGAAGTACTCAGCAGTGACGGTGTCGAAGGAGCGAACTAGCCAGCGACGAACTCGCGAGAAAAAGAGCGCCACCGCGATCGACGCCTGGCCACTCCACAAGAGGACCCCGAGCGGCTGATACTGCAGCAGCCGTTCGAGTGTTCCATTCGTCCCCAAAAGGCCAAGATAGACGGCTGTTCCGCTGATGACGACCCAAGAGGCAGCTCGTGCCGGCACCATGCGCGCGACGAGCGTCACGAGCGCTCCAGCCAAGCACGCGAGACCGACTGCGACCGCCAAAGCGGGAGTCGTCGCATCGCGTGCCCCTGGCAAGATACCGGTCGGCCCGGCTAGGACGAGCCACAACGCCAGCACCCGAGCCAGCGGGCTCCACATCGCCCTTCTGCGCTCGACGAGGATCGCCGCGCCGATCATCACGAGGACGAGCGCAAAACCGATCTCTGTCGCCAACAGGAGCGATTTCCCAGCCGAGATTTCCGCCGGCAGGAGCACCCAAGCTTGCACGACCGCGAGGGGCAGAGCCAAGCCGAGCGCGAGAGTCTCGATCAAGCTCGCTGTCCGGAGACGCAACGGGAGGCGGAACAGCGGCGAGGCAACCAGCCCCGTGGCACCGGCCAACACAGCCAGCATGAGGAGCGCAGTCGCTCGGCTCGGTTGTATCACGGCCAGCATGGCGGCGAGCGTCGCCACCATGCGCAGAGCGATCAGCCAACCGATATCGAGGCGCAGCCCTGGTGGAACCCACCCATGCCGTCTCGGCCGCTGTCCCGCCGCCGAGAGTCGTGGCGGCTCCCATCGCGCCTCCGCTTCGTCTCGACTCTCAGTTGGATGATCCATTCGCCCGCTCCTCAGTCCGAACGCAGAGTGTACGATTGCCGACGACTGAAGACGAAGCGGTCGAGGAGGAGCGACGGGTGTCACGGCTCGGGATCTTCGGCGGAACGTTCGACCCTATCCATCATGGGCACTTGATCGTCGCTGAGGTACTCAAGGAGGAGCTACAGCTCTCGCGTGTTCTCTTCTTGCCAGCAGGACAACCACCGCACAAGATCGGGCGATCTATCACCCCGATCGCTCACCGGCTCGCGATGCTCCAACTCGCACTCCAGGGGAACCCGCATTTCGCGATCTCCTACGTCGATGTTCGCCGGCCCGGTCCCTGCTATACTGTCGACAGCCTCACCCTGCTGCGCCAAGAGTATCCCGATGCGGAACTCGTTTTTCTGATGGGCCAAGACTCGCTCCTCGATCTTCCGACTTGGCACGAGCCGAATCGCATCGCCGAATTGGCTGTCCTCGGGGTCGCTCTGCGCCCTGGCATCGAGGTCGATCTCGAGACTGTTTTTGCTCGCGTACCGGCAGCACGCGATCGGGTCATACTCGTCCCTGTACCGCTCATCCAGATCGCGGCGAGCGACATACGTCGGCGCGTCGCTGAAGGCCGGACGATCCGCTATCAGGTTCCACTCGCCGTCGAGGAATACATCGTTCGGCATGGACTGTACCGGAGGGTCAAGGCGGAGATGCCAACGCTGACGACGCGAACCTCGGGAGTATAATCCCCGCGGCGTGGTACGCCACGCGAGCGAAAGCGAGGAACGCATGCGTATCCGTCCGCAACACACGTTGATCCTCATCGTTCTCCTGAGCCTGGTAGCAGTCTGGGTCGATCTCCCTGGACAGCAACTCGACCCGTTCGGGTGGAAGCGCTCGATCACGGTCCGGCTCGGCCTGGATCTCCAAGGGGGTGTCCAGCTTGTCCTCCAGGCACGCCCCCCAGCTGGTGTCACGGTGACGCAGGATGTCCTGCAGGGAACGCGGGACACGATCGAACGCCGCGTCAATGGACTGGGGGTCAGCGAACCAGTCATTCAGACACGCGGGACCGATCAGATCCTCGTGGAACTTCCTGGTTTCCAAGATCCCGAGCGCGCGGTACGCGTCCTGCAACGGACTGCTCTACTCGAAATCATCGATACGAAAGGCGAATTTTTACCAGTCGGCACGATCGTCAACACGACAGCTGGCCCTGCCAGCGATGTCGCACCGACGCCGACAACGAGCGCGAGCTCACCGACGACAGCGAACGAGTCTGCCGCCGCGAGCGAGACGGTAGGCGCTACGCCCGGCGCCACCCCGACTCCAGCAGCGACACCGACGCCGAGCGGTACGGTTTACGAGACGATCGTCACCGGCGCTGATCTGAAAGACGCCTACCCCACGACCGATCAGTTCGGGAATCTCGTCGTTGGCTTCGAGTTGAAACCAGAGGCAGCTGACCGTTTCTATCAGTACACGAGCACGCATATCGGCCAGCCCATGTCGATCGTCGTCGACAAGCAGGTCATCAACACGGCGACAATCAGAGATGCGATCCGCGATCGCGGTATCATCCAGGGGCTGCCTGCCCAAGAGGTTCGCGATCTGGCACTCCAGCTGAAGTCCGGTGCCCTCGCTGTGCCGCTCGAAGTCGTACAGAGCCGAACCGTCGGCCCGACACTCGGCCAGGATTCGATTCGCAAGAGCGTCGTGGCGGGAATCGTCGGACTCAGCTTGGTAGCGCTCTTCATGCTCTTGTACTACCGACTGCCAGGACTCATCTCCGTCATCGCACTACTTTTGTATACGGCCTACGTTTTTGCCCTCTTCAAGCTGATTCCGGTGGTTCTGACACTTCCTGGCATTGCAGGGTTCATCCTGTCCATCGGCATGGCCGTCGACGCGAACGTGCTCATCTTCGCGCGCATCCGCGAAGAGCTCCGCCTCGGACGCCCGATCGCTCGCGCCATCGAGGAGGGTTTCGATCATGCTTGGCCTTCCATCCGTGACTCCAACATTTCCACGATGATCTCCTGCATGATCTTGTTCTGGTTCGGACGGTATGTCGGTGCCACGATCATCCAAGGGTTCGCCCTGACGCTCTTCATCGGTGTTGCCGTCAGCATGTTCACCGCGATCGTCGTGACCCGCACGCTCCTGCGACTGCTGTTGACGCGCCGGATTTTCCGCGACGTCCGCTGGTTCGGTATTTCACCGTCACAGGTCGCGATGGCACCAGCACGCGGTGACTGAGGGGAAGCGTCGATGCTCGATCTGGTCGGTAAGCGGTACTACTGGTTTCTTCTGTCGTTGATCGTCATCATTCCCGGGCTGCTCTCGCTCGCCGTTCACGGCCTGCGTTTGAGCATCGATTTCACCGGCGGGACGTTGTGGGAAATTCAGCTGAGCCGGCCCGTCCAGCCCGGTGATGTGCGGCAAGTTCTCACCCAGAACGGCATCGATGACGCGATCGTCCAGACAGCCGACAACAATGTCGTCCTGATCCGTATGCGAGAACTCAAAGAGGGTTCCCCGGAAAAGGAGCAGTTGGTTCAGGCGCTCCGCGCCTCGTTCGGCGACATCACAGAGCTTCGCCTGGAATCGGTCGGACCGACCCTCGGAACGGCGATCCGGAACCGTGCGATCGTCGCTGTCGCCTTGACGACGGTCGGCATCTTGCTCTACATCGCCTGGGCCTTCCGGAACACGAACAATCCCCTCCTCTACGGAATCGCTGCCATCATCGCGATGCTGCATGATGTCGCTGTCGTCGTCGGCATCTTCTCCATTCTCGGCTGGTTGCGCGGCGTCGAAGTCGATGCGTTGTTCGTGACGGCCTTGCTCACAGTGATCGGCTTTTCGGTTCACGATACGATCGTCGTCTTCGACCGTATCCGGGAAAATCTCGCCCGTCGGGCAGCTCCGACCTTCGAACAGATCGTGAACTACAGCCTGGTACAGACACTCGTCCGCTCGATCAACACTTCGCTCACTGTCGTGCTGACGCTGCTCGCGCTCTATCTGCTCGGTGGCGAAACGATTCGGACGTTCGTGCTCGCCTTGCTGATCGGTATCGTCAGTGGGACGTACTCGTCCATCTTCAATGCCAGCCAAATCGTCGTGGTATGGGAAAACCGGGAACTCCATCGATTGTTCGCTCGCTTGCGTCGTCAACACGCTCCTGCCTGAGGGACACTGCATGCCGACTGCGCTTCGCATCGGGATCATCGGTGGCGGTATCGCAGGACTGACCGCAGCCTACCGTCTCGCGCGCCAGGGGCATCGGATCGTTCTCTGGGAACGACAGCGGCAGCTCGGTGGACAAGCCGCTGCTTTCCCCTTACTCGGGACAGCGCTGGAATACTTCTATCATCACCTCTTCTTGAGCGACCGAGAAATCGTTCATTTGATCGACGAACTCGGTTTGGCTGATCGGCTCGTTTGGTTGCCCTCGCGAGTCGGCTTCTTTGCTCGCGGACGCATCTATCCACTCTCCAGTGCACTCGATGTCTTGCGACTGGGCGTCGTTCCATTCCCCGATCGATTGCGTATCGGCCTCGTGACCTTCTATCTGCAGCATGTCCGCGATTGGCAACGCTTCGAGTACGTGACCGCCGAACAGTGGTTACGGCGCTGGGTCGGAGACCGCGCTTTCGAGCGTGTCTGGGGCGCTCAGCTCCACGCCAAGTTCGGACCACGCGCTGGGGACGTCGCTATGGCCTGGTTCTGGAACAAAATTTATCTTCGAACCCAGTCCCGGCGATCGCTCTTCGAGCGCGAGCGGCTCGGCTACATTCTCGGCAGTTTCAACGTCCTGATCGATCGCCTCGCGGCAGCGATCCAGGAAGCTGGCGGAGCGATCCACCCGGGAGTCGGCGTCGAGGCGATCGAACGGCATGAGGATAGCTGGTTTGTGCGCGATTCGAGCGGCGCGACCACACTCGTCGACGCCGTGGTGGCCACCGTCCCGAGTCCGCTCGTCGCCAGACTCTTTCCGCAACTTCCTGAGACCTACCGGCGCAAGCTGCTGGGTACCACCTACCAAGCGGCCGTCACGCTCCTCCTCCAGGCGCGCCACCGACTCAGCGATATCTACTGGCTGAATATCGGCGACCCGGATCTCCCTTATACCGGCATCATCGAACACACGAACTTCATACCACCGTCCCATTACCAAGGACGTCACCTCATCTACGTGAGCAAATACGTCGAGCAGAGCCATCCCTATCTCGCGCTTGGTGACGAGGAGGTTCTCGCGGCTGCACTGCACCACCTGCCGAAAGTGAACCCGTCGTTCTCACCCGAGTGGATCGAGGACTACTGGGTTTTTCGAGAGCGCGCTGCCCAGCCGATCGTGACGTTGCGCTACAGTGAGCAGATCCCGGAGCATCGGACCCCCCTGCCCGGTGTCTACGTTGCCAATACCGCGCAGATCTATCCGGAGGACCGTGGCACCAACTACAGCGTGCGCCTCGGCAACGTCGTCGCCGCATTGATCGCAGAAGACGTGCGCGAGGGCCGAATCGCATCGCCCACCAGAGTCAGCGGTTCCACCGACGATCGCTAGACGAGGATCGCAATAACTTCCAGCAATGGGAGCGATAAACCAGCGGTTGACAACGGACCGGTCTCTCGAGTATCGTGCCCGGTCGGGCTAGGCAGACCGCCAGCGATCGAGCAGTCGGGAGGAAGCGGTGCAGCCATGAAGTACGTCATGACCCCGAGTGGGAAAAAACTCGTGACCTTGATACCGGGCGATGGCATAGGGCCGGAGATCGTGGAAAGTGCTCGCCGACTCATCGAGGCAGTTGGTGCACCGATCGAGTGGGAAGTCCGCCGGGCCGGTGCGAGCGTCTTCCGAGAAGGGATCGCGAGCGGTGTACCTGACGACACGATCGAGTCGATCAAGCGCACCCGGGTCGTCCTGAAGGGACCACTGGAAACACCTGTCGGCTATGGCGAGAAGAGTGCCAATGTGACGTTACGCAAGCTCTTCGAGGCGTTCGCGAATGTCCGCCCGGTGCGCGAACTCCCCTCGGTTCCCACACCCTATCGTGGACGCAACATCGATCTCGTCGTCGTTCGCGAGAATATCGAAGATCTCTACGCTGCTATCGAATACCGTGAAACTCCTGGAGTGACCATCGCCCATAAGCTGATATCTTATAAAGGGAGCGAAAAGATCATCCGCTTTGCGTTCGAACTCGCCCGCGCTGAAGGCAGGAAGAAGGTCACCTGCGCGACCAAGTCGAATATTTTGAAACTGACTGAAGGGTGGTTCCAGCACATTTTCGAGGAGATCGCTTCCGAGTATCCCGACATCGAAGCGAACCACCTCATCATCGATAACTGTGCACACCAACTCGTCAAAGCTCCTGAGCAGTTCGAGGTCATCGTCACGACCAATCTGAACGGCGATATCCTCTCCGATCTCGCCTCGGGTCTGGTCGGCGGGCTGGGCTTCGCTGCCTCAGGCAATTACGGCCACGAGGTAGCCATTTTCGAACCTGTTCACGGCACGGCACCCAAATATGCCGGGAAGAACGTCATCAATCCTACCGCCATGATCCTCACTGCGGTGATGATGTTGCGCTACATCGACGAATTTGAGGCAGCAGAGACGATCGAGCAAGCCCTCATCGTCACGCTCGAAGAGGGGAAAGCGCTCACCCGCGATGTCGTCGGCGACGAGCGAGCAGTCTCGACGACGGCCTTCACCGATGCGATCATCGCCAACCTCGGCCGTCGTTCCGCAACGTGGCAGACACGTCCTTACCAGCCGATTCGTATTCCGGCACAGCGCCCGGAGCTCGATCCGATTCGTCCTAGGCAACGCCGTGTGGTGGGCGTCGACCTCATCGTCGAGGGAACCGAACCACCGCACGTTTTGGGGCCGAATCTCGAACGCCTGGTCGACGATCTCCCACTACGGCTTCACCTCATTTCGAGTCGTGGCCTTCAGGTCTATCCTGACGTCGGCACCACTATCGATTATGTCGACCACTGGCGCTGCCGATTCCTGAGCCGCGATGGGGAGGTCTCCACCACAACGGTCTCTACCCTGCTCGAACGAGTGAGCGCTCGCTACCGTTGGAGCCGAGTCCAGCTGCTTCACGAGCTCGAGGGGGAACCTGGTTTCACCCGTGCCCAAGGCGAGGACTGAGAGAGGTACGGCACTGTGCAGGCATCGAACGCTTTCTCGCGCCCGCTCGTCGGCATCATCATGGGCTCACGATCCGACTGGGAAACGATGAGCCATGCCGCCAACACGCTCGATCGGTTGGCTATCCCGTACGAGGTCCGTATCGTGTCAGCCCATCGGACTCCGGACCTCATGTTCGAGTACGCGGCAACAGCCGAAGCGCGCGGGATCGAGGTCATCATCGCCGGAGCAGGGGGCGCCGCCCATCTGCCCGGTATGACCGCCGCCAAGACGGTCTTGCCGGTTCTCGGCGTACCGGTGCAGAGTCACACGCTGCACGGACTCGATTCGCTGCTCTCGATCGTTCAGATGCCTGCCGGAGTTCCGGTCGGCACACTGGCTATCGGTCGCGCTGGTGCGGTCAATGCTGCGCTCCTGGCAGCAGCTATCCTCGGGACGAAGTATCCCGAGATCCGCGAGCGTCTCCGCAGCTTCCGAGACGAGCAAACCCGCGCGGTTCTGGAAAACCCTGACCCGCGACAGGCACCGTAAAGGAGTGACCGATGCGCATCGGGATTCTCGGCGGAGGGCAACTTGGGCGAATGCTGGCGCTCGCCGGGTATCCGCTCGGTCTGCATTTTCGCGGTCTCGATCCAGCGCCCGAGGCCCCGCTCGGTCACGTTGCCGAACTGCTCGTGGCCTCCTACGACGATCGCCTCGCCCTCGAGCAGTTTGCAACCGGGTTGGACTGCGTGACGTATGAATTCGAGAACGTCCCGGGCACGACGGCCGAATTCCTGGCAACACGGTTACCGGTTCTGCCGCCACCAGAGGCCCTGTTCCGTGCTCAAGACCGGCTGGAAGAAAAGCAACTGTTCGAATCGTGTGGTATTCCCGTCCCCCGTTACGCCCCGATCTCGTCGCCCGAGGACTTCGGCCCGGCCATCGAAACAGTGCCGTTTCCCGCCGTTCTCAAGACGCGACGCTACGGTTACGACGGGCATGGGCAAAAGCGAGTGCGCGTGCCTGCAGAACTCCCACGAGCTTGGGAAGAGCTGGGTCGCGTCTCATGCCTGCTCGAGGAGTTCGTACCGTTCGACTACGAAGTCTCGCTCCTCGGAGCACGCTCACGCACCGGTGAAGTCGCGTTCTACCCACTCGTAGAAAACCGGCATACCGAAGGCATTCTCGCGCTCTCACGCGCACCGGCCCCACGTGCGAGCCGCACCCTGCAAGAACAAGCCGAACGCTCGGTGGCAGCGCTCCTCGAAGAACTGTCCTATGCGGGCATCTTGGCTGTCGAGTTCTTCGTGGTCGGCGAGACGCTCCTGGCTAACGAAATGGCGCCTCGCGTGCATAACAGTGGCCACTGGACGATCGAAGGAGCGGAAACGAGTCAGTTCGAGCAGCACCTGCGCGCTATCCTGGGATGGCCCCTCGGCTCGACGGCGATGCGTGGCTATGCAGCGATGATCAATTTGCTCGGTTCCCTACCACCGATCGAGTCGCTGCTGGCGATTCCCAATGTGCATGTGCATCTCTACGGGAAAACTCCGCGACCGCGTCGAAAGCTGGGTCATGTCACGATCCGAGCCGAGAGGCCTGAAGAACGGGACGAACTGGTTCGTCTCGTCCTTTCGATCGTCGAATTCCCCGAACCGGTCACGATCTAGCGAAACGGGTGGGGCCGAGTTTTGTCCCGGCCCCACCTCTCTTTCCACGATCTCATTGCCAGGCAGGTGTCCGCAAGACAGCACCCTGCGAGGCAGAACTGACGAGCGCAGCGTAGCGAGCGAAGACCCCATTCGTGAACCGTGGAGCTGGCGGTGACCAGCGCGAACGCCGCGCGGCGAGTTCCGTCTCTGGCACCTCGAGATCGATCCGCCGCTTCTCGACGTCGATCACGATGGTGTCACCATCCTGGACGAAGGCGATCGGCCCACCCACCGGGGCTTCGGGTGCCACGTGGCCGATCATGAGTCCCTTGGTACCGCCTGAGAACCGGCCATCGGTGACCAGTGCGACATGCGGACCGAGTCCCTCGCCCACGATCGCTGCTGTGATCCCAAGCATTTCCCGCATACCTGGACCACCCTTCGGCCCCTCGTACCGAATGACCACCACATCGCCTGGCTTGATCTGCTGGTTGAGGACCGCTTGCATGGCCTGCTCTTCGGCATCGAAGACGCGAGCCGTCCCGCGGAAGTACATCTGCTCCGTACCCGCGACTTTCAGAACAGCACCCTCTGGAGCGAGCGATCCACGCAAAATGACCAGACCACCATGCGGTTTCAACGGAGCGGACGGATGATAGACGACGGGCTGACCAGGAGCCTCCTGAGCGTCAGCGACTGCCTCGGCCAGGGTCTCACCCGTCACCAAACGAGCATCCCCATCGACGAGTCCAGCCTCGAGGAGCCGCTTCACCACGAGCTTGGTCCCACCAGCTTTATAGAGACTCCACGCCACATACTTTCCCCACGGTTTGAGATCAGCGATGATCGGCGTTCGCTGGCTGATTTCATCGAACTCGTCGATGCTCAGCGGAATACCTAACTCGTGCGCGATCGCCAAGAGGTGCAGAACCGCGTTGGTCGATCCGCCCGTCGCGGCGACTGCAGCGATCGCGTTACGCAGCGAGGTCTTGGTCAGGAAATCGCGGGGCGTTCGGTTTGCCCGGACGACTTCCATGAAACGGCGGCCAGCCTCCCGGGTCGCCGGAGCCTTTTCCGGCGCGATCGCCGGTATCGCGTTGTAACCCATGGGCGACAGGCCCATCACTTCGAGTGCCATCGCCATGGTGTTCGCCGTATATTGTCCACCACAGGCCCCCGGTCCCGGGATCGCTCGTCGCTCGATCTCCTGCAGTTCCTCCAGGGTGATCTTTCCGGCCGCATAAGCCCCGACCGCCTCGAAGACCTCCACGATCGTCAGTTCGCGGTCACGCCAGTGTCCGGGAGCGATCGAGCCTCCATACAACACCATGGCAGGAACCCCGGCACGAATCACCCCCATCGCTCCCCCTGGAATCGTCTTGTCACAGGAAACGATGGCGACCAGGGCATCGAACTGGTACCCATACGCCATGAGTTCGATCGAGTCAGCGATCACCTCGCGACTGATCAGCGAGGCCTTCATCGCTTCGGTTCCCATCGAGATGGCATCGTTCACCGCGATCGTGTTGAACTCGACTGGTACACCGCCAGCCTCGCGGATACCCTCGCGCAAATGCTCGGCGAGTTCCCGCAGGTGGTAGTTACACGGCATGGCATCGGTCCACGTATTGGCGATCGCGACGATCGGCTTGTTGAAGTCCTCGTCGCGAAAGCCGACTGCTCGCAGCATGGCGCGGGCCGGTGCTCGATCGATCCCGTGCGTGATCCGCTCGCTGCGCATCGCCTTCTCGACTCCTCTCCCGTCAGTCCCTCGACTACAACCCGCATTGTACCGCGAGCGTGTCGCGACGCCATTTGTCAGGAATGCCAGTGATGTCTACCATCAGCGCGAGGGTGATGGCACCCATCGATCGGGGAGGGGGCTCGCGTGAATCAACCACCGATGGTTTGTCTCGTCGTTCTGGACGGCTGGGCGCTCGGCCCGGACTATCCTGGCAATGCGATCCGGGCTGCCCACACGCCGGTCATGGATCGTCTCCAAGCAACCTACCCGATGACGACACTCCGCTGCTGGGGTCGTGACGTTGGCCTGCCCGATGACCAGATGGGAAACTCCGAGGTCGGGCACCTCAATCTGGGTGCCGGGCGAATCGTCTACCAACTCATCACGCGTATCGATCTTGCGATCGAGGACGGTTCGTTCTTCGAGAATCACGCATTCCAGCGAGCTCTCGACCGCGCGCGCCAGCCAGGACGCACGCTCCATCTCATGGGCCTGATCGGTGATGGAGGCGTGCACAGCCATCAACGGCACCTTCTGGCCCTGTTGGAACTCGCTGCTCGTGCTGGGATTTCCCGCATCGCCGTCCATGCCTTTACCGACGGCCGGGATACCGCTCCGACGAGCGGTATCGAACACCTACGCGAGCTCTTGGCCGCGCTGGATCGCCTCCGTACCGGTTTCGTCGCTACCGTGAGTGGTCGCTATTACGCGATGGACCGAGACAAACGCTGGGAGCGGACCAAGCTGGCCTACGACGCCATCGTCTGTGGACTCGGACCGACCGCGCACTCGCCCCTCGAAGCGATCGAGCGAAGCTACGCACAGGGCATAACCGACGAGTTCATCGTCCCAACGGTCATCGTCGATGCAGACAGAAAGCCCCTCGCAACGATCGAGGACGGGGATGCGGTGATCTTTTTCAATTTTCGCGCTGACCGCGCCCGGCAGCTCACGCAAGCGCTCGCTGATGCGGCCTTTACTGCTTTCCCACGCTGTCGTTGGCCTCGTGATCTCCTCATCGTGACGATGGCCGAGTACGAACCGCACTTTCCTGTGCTCGTCGCCTTCACCCCTGATATCGTGCGCGTTCCACTCGCTCGAGTATTGTCCGATGCCGGACTCCGGCAGTTTCACACTGCCGAGACGGAAAAATATGCGCATGTTACCTATTTCTTCAATGGTGGCCGCGAAGAACCGTTCCCCGGCGAGGATCGGCTCCTCGTCCCCTCACCCAAAGTACCCACCTACGACCTCAAGCCTGAAATGAGCGCTCCCGAGGTGACCGATGCTGCGGTCCAGGCGATCGACTCGCAACGCTACGCCTTCGTCCTCGTTAACTACGCCAATCCCGATATGGTCGGACACACGGGTGTCTTCGCGGCAGCCGTCGCTGCGGTGGAATGTGTCGACCGTTGTCTCGGACGGATCGAGCAGGCGGTGCGTTCGGTCAACGGCTATCTCATCGTCACTGCCGACCACGGAAATGCGGACGAGATGCTGGTTCCTGGAACCAACGAGGTTTGGACCGCCCATACGAAGAATCCGGTACCGTTCATTCTCGTCGCACCGGAACGATCGCCATTTCGCTCGGTGACCCTACGGGCCGGGGGGCGCTTGGCCGATGTGGCGCCGACGATCCTCGAGGTCATGGGACTTCCGCAACCGGAGGAAATGACCGGTCGGAGTTTGATCGTCGCACCAACCGTCGGCAGCTGATCGGAGCGGGCTCGATTCGCGTCAGCAATCCCCTGGAGCCGAACCGAGCGCGCGAGTCGTCATCAACCGTGTCGAGCTCTGCGGTCACACACCACTCTCGCAAGACGTGCAGAGCTGTCTTCCTGGCGTGACCGCACAATCATCATCCTATTGCATGCAGCGAGAGAAGATATCGCTCAGCCTAAGCGACGCAGGCCTGCCGGAAATCCGCTCCAGCCAGCATAGGTGCCAGCAGACCCGAGTTCCTCCTCGATGCGCAGCAGTTGGTTGTACTTCTCGACCCGATCCATGCGCGCTGGGGCACCTGTCTTGATCAAACCGGCGTTCACCGCTACCGCGAGATCAGCGATGAAGGCGTCGGCGGTCTCACCGCTCCGGTGGGAGATCACGGTCGCGTACCCATGCGTTTGAGCGAGATGGATCGCCTCGAGCGTTTCCGTGAGCGTCCCGATCTGGTTCGGTTTGACCAACACCGCGTTGGCGACACCGAACAGGATACCCTGGCGAATCCGCTGCGGGTTGGTGACGAACAGGTCATCCCCGACGAGTTGCACACGCTGACCGAGCCGGGCTGTCAGGCGCTGCCAATGATCCCAGTCATCCTCCGCGAGTCCGTCCTCGATCGAAACGATCGGATACCGCTCGACCCACTCCGCCCAGAAGTCGATGAGCTCGTCCGGCGAGAGCGTGCGCCCCTCGCCTGGCAATCGGTAGGTTCCATCCCGATAGAGTTCGGTCATCGCCGGATCCAGCGCCAGCACCACCTGCTCACCGATTCGGTAGCCAGCGCGATCGATCGCCCGGAGAATCACCTCGATCGCATCCTGGTTTCCCGGCAAACGCGGAGCGTAACCGCCCTCGTCACCGATCGTGGTCGCCGCACCGCGCTCGGCGAGCACCATACGAAGAGCCTGGTAGATCTCACTCGCCCAACGGATAGCCTCGGTGAAGGAAGGTGCCCCGACCGGGACGACCATGAATTCCTGCATGTCGACGCCGGAGCCAGCGGCATGCTTGCCGCCGTTCAAGATGTTCAGCATGGGCGTCGGGAGAAGATGAGCGTTCGGCCCTCCGAGGTAGCGGTAGAGTGGGAGTCCCATCGCCGCAGCAGCGGCACGAGCGACGGCCAGCGAGACCCCCAGGAGCGCATTGGCACCCAAACGGCTCTTGTTGGGCGTGCCATCCAGCTCGATGAGTACTCGATCGATCGCTCGTTGATCGAGCACGTCCATTCCACAAATCGCCGAAGCGATCGGTCCATTGACGTGCTCGACCGCGCGCCGCACTCCCTTGCCGGCATAACGCGGCTCGCCATCGCGCAGCTCCAGGGCCTCATGGCGCCCAGTCGACGCACCGGACGGCACCGCCGCCCGACCGACAGTCCCGGACGAAAGTCGTACGTCCACTTCGACGGTCGGGTTGCCGCGCGAGTCGAGAATCTCCCGTGCCCTGACTCCTGCGATCGTCGTCTGGACCATCGATTCAACCTCCTGTCCTATCCGTTTCTTTCGGGCGAAGTGTACCCGGCAGCGGTGAGCTCGACCCTCGCTTGACACGCGCCATCACGCATCCTTATGCTCAGGCCGCGTCCCGACGGGCGCGCTTGCGCGTGGATGAGCGCGACGACTCCGGAGCAGGAGGTACTCGTGAACACCGATCGGATCGAGGAGCTGCGACAGCGTGCCAAACGAGAACTCCTTGCGATCACGACACAGGCTGCGCTCGCCGAATGGTACGCTCGATACCTCGGCCGACGCGGAGAGTTGACGCAACTTTTGCGAGCGTTGGGTACGCTGCCACCAGAGCAACGGCCGATCATCGGGCGACTCGCCAATGAGCTTCGGGATGAACTCCAAGCCGCTTACGAGGAACGCGAACGCGAGGTACGTGAGATCGAGCTCGCCGCCCGGATTGCTGCAGAAGCGATCGATGTGACGCTTCCCGGCCGGCGCCCGCGCATCGGGACGCTCCACCCTGTCACGCAAATGATTCGCGAGGTAACCGACATCTTCGCTCATCTCGGCTTCCAAGTGGTCGAGGGTCCTGAAGTGGAATACGGCTACTATGCGTTCGATGCGCTCAATATTCCACCGGAGCACCCGGCTCGCGACGTGTGGGACACGATCTTCATCGAGTCTGACCAAAAGGAGATCGTCCTGCGTCCGCATACATCGCCGATGCAGATTCGCGTGATGGAGCGCCGAAAGCCACCGGTTCGCGTCGTGGTGCCCGGTCGTTGTTACCGGTACGAAGCGGTCGACGCGACGCATGAATGGCATTTCCACCAAATCGAGGGGCTCGCCGTCGACGAACAGATCACGATGGCTGATCTCAAGGGAACATTAGCTGAGTTCGCACGCCAGCTTTTCGGTAAGGAACGACGCGTCCGCTTTCGTTGCGATTTTTTCCCTTTCGTCGAACCGGGAGTCGATTTCGCCATCGACTGCATGTTTTGCCGTGGCGAGGGTTGCCGAGTGTGCGGCGAAAGCGGGTGGATCGAGATCCTGGGTGCAGGGATGGTTCACCCGCAAGTGCTCCGCAATGTGGGATACGATCCTGACCGGTATACCGGTTGGGCATTCGGCATGGGTGTCGAGAGACTCGTGATGCTCCGTTATGGCGTTCCTGATATCCGGTACTTCTATCAAGGCGATCTCCGTTTTCTTGCCCAGTTCGACCGCATACCGGTTTGATCGAGTCGAGAACGAAGGGCAGGCGTGCCACCATGAAGGTTCCGATGCGCTGGCTCCGGGAATTGGTCGCGACCGACCGCTCTGCAGAGGAAATCGCCGAACGGCTGACGCTCGCCGGGCTGGAGGTGGAGTCGATCGAGCGGATCGGTGCACATTGGGACAAGATCTATGTCGGTGTGGTCGAGAAGATCGAACCCCATCCGAATGCTGATCGACTCGTTCTGGCCACGGTCGATGCGGGAGCCCATCGTTTGACCGTCGTGACGGGAGCGCCGAACATCGCCGTCGGGCAGAAGGTCGCGCTGGCCCTCGCCGGCGCAACGCTCTACGATGGGCATAGCGCAGAGCCGCGGCTGATCACGCTGAAACCAGCCACTATCCGGGGAGTCCGCTCGGAAGGAATGGTGTGTTCCGAGAAGGAACTCGGCCTTTCCGAGGAGCACGAGGGCATCCTGGTGCTCGATCCGGACGCTCCAGTCGGTATCCCGCTCCGTGACTATCTCGGTGACGAGATTCTGGAACTCTCCATCACCCCGAATCGTGTCGACGCCTACTCGATCGTCGGGATCGCACGCGAGGTCGCTGCACTGACGAATTCACCGCTCCGGCTTCCCGAATTGGCGCCGATCCAGGTTCCCGTCGACCCGACCCTCGCGACGGTCGAGGCGAGCGACCTCTGCTATCGCTTCGTCGGTATCGCGCTCGAGGGGATCCACGTCGCCCCCTCGCCGTGGTGGCTTCGCCGCCGGCTCCAGTTGGTCGGGCTTCGCCCGATCAACAACGTGGTCGATGTCACGAACTACGTCATGGTCGAGTGGGGACAGCCGCAACATGCCTTCGACCGATCCCGCCTGCGCGGCGGCCGATTGATCGTGCGACGAGCCCGGCCCGGCGAGGAAATCGAGACGCTCGATCATGTCCGTCGTCCACTCAACCCCGACATGCTCGTCATTGCCGACGCCGAGCGCCCAGTCGGGATCGCTGGCGTGATGGGTGGTCTCGAGAGCGAGATCAGCGACGAGACGACCAGTGTCCTCTTGGAAACCGCGAATTTCGACATGCTCAGCATCCGACGCACCGCGCGTACGCTCCGGTTACGGACCGAGGCCTCCGCTCGCTTCGAGCGCGGGCTGGATCCCAATCTCTGCTGGCCCGCCGCCCAGCGCGCGGTGCAATTACTCAGCGCACTGATCCCGACCTGCCGCGTCGTCGCGATGGTCGACCATTATCCGGCCCCGCGCCGACCGCGGCAGATCCGATTCCCGCGCAGCGAGATCCCTCGCCTCCTCGGCGTGGACTATCCGGACGAACGCCTGATCAGCGTCTTCGAAAGCTTGGGCCTTTCGGTCGAGCGCGGATGGGAAAATGGGCGCTCGGTGTGGATGGTCACCGTGCCAACGTATCGCAGCGACATTTCGATTCCCGCTGACCTCGTCGAGGAGGCAGCGCGCGTCATCGGTTACGACACGATCCCCGAACGCCTGCCGGTAGGACAAACCGTCCCCGTCGAGATCGATCCGGAATTGCGCCTCGTGCGCCGAATCCAAAACGGGCTCGTCGCTGCCGGACTCCACGAAGTGATCACCTACCCGATGGTCGATGATCAAACGCTCAGGGCACTTACACCGTCGGGCGACCAGCTACCGGAACGCATCGGTTTTTTCAACCGGCCAACTCAGGAGTTGGTGCGGGCCCGCAATCCGATCCGGCCGGAATGGTCGATCATGCGACCCTCCTTGCTACCGACGCTGTTGCGCAACGCTGCCGAACAGCTCAAATTCAACGAAGCGGTCGCCATCTTCGAGACCGGAAAGGTCTACCTACCGCGACAACGAGACGAGCTGCCGGACGAGCGACGGGTGGTCGGCTGTCTGCTCGCGGGGCTCGCGACACCGCGTGATCTCTATCAGGAAGAACGTCCGGTCGATTACTTCGACCTCAAAGGCATTCTCGAAACGATCCTACCGCGGGTCGGCGTCGCCGACGTGGCATTCTGCGCGCTCACTCATCCGACACTCCAACCGGGCCGGAGCGCCGAGATCAGTGCACGAGGCCGTCCGATCGGCGTGCTGGGTGAAGTACTGGTGACCGTCGCCGAGCGGTTCGGGATCCCGCCACAGACTCGTGTCGTCGTGGCCGAAATCGATATCCCGACGATCCTGGAGATCGGCCTGGCGCCCATTAGCGTCCGGCCGGTTTCGCGCTATCAGCCGGTCGATCAGGACTTCGCGATCGTCGTCGACGAATCGGTCCCGGCTGCCGATGTCGCGGCAGCCATTCGGGCTGGAGCGGGGCCGCTGGCTACTGAGATCAGGCTGTTCGACGTGTATCGTGGTCCAGCCATACCTGCCGGGAAGAAGAGCCTCGCGTTCCGGGTCATCTTCTCGGCTCCCGACCGCCCATTGAGCGAGGATGAACTGCAGCGCCTGCGCCAACGGATCGAGCAACAGGTCCGTCGACGGGTCAAGGGAGAGTTCCGCCGGTGACCATTCACCAGCTGACCGAACCACCTCAACCCCTAGAACGCTTGCGCGGCATGCAAGACGCTCCTCCTGCTCTTTACCGGCGGCGACAAGCGGTTTTCCATCGCATCGCTCGCGTGCTCGAGCGTCACGGGTACGAATTCGTCGAAACACCGATCTTGGAACCCACCGAACTGTTCCTTCGCAAGTCCGGTCCTGAACGGATCGCTCAGCTCTACGCCTTCAGTTTTCGGAATCGCGATATCGCCCTCCGGCCGGAGCACACGGCATCGATCCTTCGCTACTACGTGGAGTCGAGGCAGAACGATCCCCTACCGCTGCGCTTCGCGTATGCTGGTCCGGTTTTCCGCTACGAGCGACCACAAGCTGGGCGCACACGCCAATTCACCGAGGTCGGGTGTGAACTGCTCGGTGCTCCGGGGCCGAGCGGAGACGCAGAAGTGATCCACCTCGCTGCCGAGATCCTCGAAGCACTCGGGGTCGTGCCCCGTATCGTCATCGGTCACGTCGGTATCGTGCTGGACTATCTCGCTCATCTGCCCCTCCGTCAACGTGCGCGGGATTGGCTCCTCTGGAGCATGGAGCGACTGCGCAAGGGGCAGGCGGTCGACGTCGAGAGCGAACTCCCGGCATTAGTCGATTCCACCGACATCGTGCAGATCACCCAGGAAGTCCGGGCAAAACTCGCCTTGACCACGGAGGAACTGGAACGGTTGATTCTCGCACTTCTGCGAGAGGTCGGCGTGCCGATGACCGGCGCATCCCGCCAGCCCGAGGAGATCGTTCGCGGTGTCCTGGCAAAGCTCCAACGCAGCGCCGATCCACACGCATTGCGCCAGGCGCTCGCTTTTGCCCGCGAACTCGCGTCCCTCTCGGGTCCACCGGACGAGGTACTCTCGGCACTCCGTCGGATAGTCGAGCGCTATGGCCTCGATCCCGCACCACTGCATCAGATCGACGAGCTGCTCGATCAGCTCGCCGCCTATGGGCTGGGGACTGATCGGATCGTGCTCGCGCCGGGAATGGCACGCGGACTGCACTACTACACTGGCATCCTCTTCGAGATGTATTCCCAGGCTGACGAGGGACTACAGCTGTGCGGCGGTGGCCGGTACGACGATCTCGCTCAACTGCTCGGCGCCCGCCAGCCGCTTCCAGCGTGCGGCTTCGCCGGTGGCCTCGAACGGATCGCCGATGCCTCAGCCTGGGAGCCGAAGAGCGAGCCCCGCCTCCTCGTCACCGCAGCCGATCGCTCCGCAATCGCCGCCGCCACGCGTTTCGCTGAGCGACTGCGAGCCAGCGGCGCGATCGTCGAACTGGACGTCCGGCACCGGTCGCTTTCTTCCAACCGTCGTTACGCTCGTCGGCGCGGCGTCAACGAAATCCTAGTCGTCGACGCGACGGGTTCCGTTCGCCGCATCGACCTCACCACCGAGGAATGAACCGATGGCCGAACCGCTTCGAATCGCCATCGCTTCCAAAGGGGAATACGAGCAAGCAACCCTGCGTTTTCTCGACAGTGCCGGTCTCAGCGTCTGGCGACCGAACCCGCGTCAGTACGTCGGGCGACTCGCTGGATTCGACGACGTCGAGGTTCTTTTCCAGCGCACGGCCGATATCGTCCAGCAGGTCGCCAGCGGGGGCGCTGACCTCGGTATCACTGGTTACGATCTTGTCGCCGAACTCGCCGGCGACGATCCCGATGTCCTCGTCGTCTTCGACGATCTCGGCTTCCGGCGCTGTCAACTCGTCCTCGCTGTCCCCGAGAGCTGGCTGGACGTCACGACACTGGCTGACCTGGCCGACCTCGCTGTCGACTGGAAGCGACGCGGGCGCACTATGCGCATCGCCACGAAGTTTCCCAATCTGACACGCGAATTCCTGTTGCGCAACGGCGTCAATTACTTCACGCTCGTCGAGGGACACGGCGCGCTCGAAATCGCTCCCGCGCTCGGCTACGCTGACCTGATCGCAGATCTCACCGAAACAGGCGTGACCTTGCGTGAGAATCGGCTCAGGGTCCTGGAGGGTGGAGTGATTCTCCGCGCCCAGGCCTGCCTCATCGCGAGTCGTCGAGCGCTCCGTGGAGCACCACAAAAACTGCAGCAGGCTCGCGCCATCATCGAGCTGATCGAGGGGCGTCTCCGCTCGCGACGCTATCGCCTCATTACCGCGAACATTCGCGGATCGAGCGAGGATGACGTCGTCCGTCACGTCACGGCGCACGCAGCAACGACCGGCGAGCGCGGACCGACCGTTGCGCGCGTCTACCCGAAGTCGGGTGAGGACGGCCCAGGCTGGTACGAAGTGACGATTATCGTTCCACAGCACCTCTTGCTGGAGGCTGTCGACCATCTCCGCTTGGCCGGAAGCTCGGGTATCACCGTGACTTCTCCTGAGTACGTTTTCGATTCCCGCTCCCATGCCTTCGCCCGCCTCTGCCAGGCCTTGGAGGAGAAATCATGACGAACACGATCCGCGTGATCGAGGATATTGCTGAAGCCGAACGCTTCCTGTCCCGCTCCCGTCAAATCCCAACTCACCTCCCTACTGCCGTGCAGGAACGCATCCGCACCGTCTTCGGTGCCGATCTGACGCCGCTTCAAGTCGTCGAGCGGATCATCGACGATGTCCGTTCCCAGGGAGACGATGCTGTTCGCCGTTATACGCTCGCCTTCGACGGCATTCACCTCGATACGTTTCTCGTGAGTCCGGAAGAGTTCCAGCGAGCACGTCGAGCCATCACCCCTGAGCTCGAGGCAGCGCTCCGCTTCGCCCGCGACCGCATCGAGGCGTTTCATCGGCGCGCGATCCCGCGCTCCTGGATCGAGTTCGACGAAACGGGTGCCTATGGACAACTCGTACGACCGGTCGATCGCGTCGGCATCTACGTGCCAGGGGGCCGAGCCCCGCTACCCTCCTCGCTCCTCATGACCGCGATTCCAGCTCAACTGGCTGGTGTTCGTGACATCGTCGTCTGCACGCCACCAAGCCGCGACGGCACGATCGCGCCTGCTGTCCTGGCTGCCGCGGAACTCCTCGGTATCGAACGCGTCTTCAAGATCGGTGGCGCCCAGGCGATCGCTGCACTCGCCTATGGTACACCGACGGTTCCAGCGGTCGATATCGTTGCTGGGCCGGGCAATCTCTTCGTCGTCCTCGCCAAAAGACTCGTGTACGGGGACGTCGGAATCGATCAGCTCCCAGGACCAACAGAAACATTGTTGATCGCTGACGAGCAGGCTGATCCGGTCCTCTGTGCGGCTGACTTGCTGGCCCAGGCCGAGCACGATCCCCTCGCCTGCGCGATCTTGATCACTCCATCACGCACGCTTGCCTACAAAGTGGTGCAGGAACTGGAACGGCAGCTCGAGCAGCTGGACCGGAGCGAGATCGCTCGCGCTGCCTTGGAAGCCAATGGAGCCATCGTCATCGTTCCTGATCTCGAGCGCGCCTTCGACCTGGCCAATCTCTTCGCGCCGGAACACCTGTGTCTTCTCGTCCGCGATCCCTGGCACTATCTCGACCGGGTACGTCATGCTGGTGGTGTCTTTCTCGGCGAGACGTCACCCGAGGTCATCGGCGATTACACCGCTGGCCCCAGTCACGTCATGCCGACGGGTCGAACCGCACGCTTCGCTTCACCGGTGACCGTACAGACGTTTCTGAAGGTGACCAGTCTCGTCGCGGTCGCGCCGAAGGCGCTGGAACAGCTCGGAAGCCCTGCTCTTCAACTGGCCATGAGCGAGGGGCTCACCGCACATGCAGCTGCCATCGAGCATCGCCTGGAACGCACGCGGCCAGACTGATTCAGGGCGGTGCCAACTGACGGAGCGCAGCCACGATGCGCTCCTCGAGGGACGGGGCACGCCGCACCTCGGGATGGGTTGCGGCTTGTCGTGCCTCCTGCGCCGTATAGCCGAGCGCTTGAAGCGCGGCGACCAGTTCCTGGTCGATCGGCTCCCCCGCCTGCACCTCGGCGAGTGCGGGTAACCGTCCCCGCAGCTCGAGCACGATGCGGCTGGCGGTCTTCTTCCCGATACCCGGGGCGCGAGCGAGTTCCGCGATCCGCTCCCCACGGATCCACTCGGTCAACCGATCCGGTGCTGCCAAGGAAAGCAAGCTCAATGCCCCACGTGGTCCGACGCCGCTCACAGCCAAGAGCGAAAGAAAGAGCTCTAGCTCGGCTTCGGTCGCGAACCCGTAGAGCGCCAACTCATCCTCGCGCACCATCAGGTGCGTGACCAGCGACACCAGGTCTCCTGGCTCGCCGAGCTCCTGCAGCGTGGTCGCTGATGTCTGGACACGAAAGATCACACCGTGCACGTCGACCAGGACTTCGCCCGAACGTTTCGCGACCAGCGTACCACGCACGCCCCGAATCACTGGGCATCCCTCTCGGAAGGGCGAGTCAGACGATAGACGCGCCGAGCGTTCTCGCCGAGAACGCGAACGAGTTCCTGTTCGGTCAAACCGCTTTCCGTTCGCACTCGTTCGAGAAACCGCCCTTGCTTCAAGACCGGAAAGTCGCTCGCGAAAAGCACCCGTTCGACACCCACGAGGTCGACCACCACACGAAACACAGAAAACCGGTACAGATACGTGCTGGCAGCCGAGTCGTACACCAGATTGCGCGTCACCGCAGCGACCTCTGGCATGAGCTCGTAGAACGGCAGGCCTCCACCCCAATGGGCCGCCACGACGACTATCTCAGGAAAGCGTTCGAGGAAGCGCACGAAACGGTGCGGCCACGCAGTCCCCTTTCCAGGATAGTCATGGCCCAGGGGCTCGCTCACGTGCGCCATGATCGGTCGTCCTGCCGCACGACACGTTTCGACGAGCTCGGTCAGCTGGTCAGGTTCGGACCAGTCGAAGCCTTGGGCATCGGCGTTCAGCTCCCCGATTCCGCACGCTCCGGCCGCAAAACTGCGGACCGCCTCCACGGGAGCCGAGTGATGCTGCGGCACGACCGTCGCCAACCAGGCAATTTTCCCCCTGCTTGCACGGGAAGCTTCGGCAAGATAGTCGTTGTGATAGGCGCAGAGCCCTGGATCGGCCCAGGGAAAACCAGCTGCGATCGAAACGTTTATTCCCGTCTCCTCCATCGAGTTGGCGAGTTCCTCCGCCGTGACGAGGCGAGCCCGCGGGTTGCCGTAGAGGAGCCCGAACCAACGGTCTCGCTCGCAGTATGCGGCCCGACTTCGGATGATGTCCGGCGGGAAGATATGGACATGCGCATCGACGACCGCGATCATCCACCGGGACCCAAGACGAGAATGACACCGATCAGCGCGATGAAGACGAGGAGACCGATGATCAACAGCACGATCATCCAGCGGTTGCTGGATTCTTCTGCAGCCGGAGACGGTTCGACCGGTAGATCGGCTGGCTTGAGCCAGGCGACGACTGCTGTTGCATTGTCTTGCGTGCCAGAGGCGAGAGCTTTTTCCACTAGTATCCGAGCGGCACGTTCGGGCGACTCGGCAAGGACGACAGATGCGATCTCCTCGTCCTTGACCACATCGTGAACACCGTCGGTCGTGAGGACGATCCGATCATCGCTCATCAGCCGGACTTCGAAAATGTCGATATCGACGCGAGGTCGATAGCCGAGAGCCCGCGTGATCACGTTCCGGTACGAACTCCCGCGTGCCTCGTCCGGCGTCAAGAGACCTGCCTCTACCTGCTCGGCTACCAGCGAGTGGTCACGCGTGATCTGGGTCGTACGACGCGCGCGCACGAGATACGCCCGACTGTCCCCCACATTGGCAACAGTCAGACTGTCGCCCCGGATCACCGCTGCCACCAAAGTCGTTCCCATGAGATGCGTTTCGCCGTGCGGTTCCCATTCTCGATAGATCCGCTCGTTGGCAGCACGGAAGGCTTGCTCCAGCCGTTTCGCAACCTCGCTTGGCTGGACAGGTGCAGCGTAGAACTGTGCGCGCAGCGTCTCCACCGCGAGTTGCGCAGCGACCTCACCACCACGATACCCGCCCATCCCATCGGCGACGGCCAAGAGGACACCACACTCCTGCGCCTCCGGCGAAGCCGGATCGGTGATCAGGACCGCATCCTCGTTCCGTTCGCGAACTGGCCCAGGATCGGTCGCTGCTCCGACCAACAGCGTAGTCTCTCGGGTCCGTGTGCGGGTACTCACGATCGACAGCACCCTTCCGCTCGTCCGGCCCAAGTATGTGCGGCCCTTTCGCCGCTCGCAACTCCGCTGCACTCTCGTGCGACCTGCACAATGAGTCGCCAGCGACCGCGACTCTTTCTGTCACATCGTTGTAACGACGAGCCTCGACCGACGGTCTATCATGCAAGTAGCGGGCAGTTTCACCCGCGGGAGGGAGTGCAACGATGCGACCACACCCCACCTCCGAACAGTGGCAGTGCGAGGTCATCGGCGAACTGAACCTGCGGTATTACTTCCTCCAGCCAGTTCCGACGCAGTGGGTCGCCGTCGGATTGCTGGAAACGGAAGCCGGTACGATCTTCCGCGTCGGCTGCGGCAGCGAGCCGGAGACTGCGCTGGTCGATCTCCGACAGCGGCTGCTCGCTGCTCTCGAGCAACTCACCGAGCGATCGGTGCCCCCACGGCTGGTCAGTTGCGCTGCCTGAGGAGCCCTCGCCGCTGCTCAGAGCCTGGACCTTCACTGCCTCCGCTCATCGAGAAGACCCAGAGGGCTGTGCAACTCACGCGATTTTGCTCTCTGGCGTGAATGTTCGACAACGAGACGCGCAGCACAGGATATCGCTCCCGCAGGACCTGTTTTGCGCGGTACGACACGCGTGCAAGCTGCCGTAGTACGCGGCCACCTTTCTCACCTCCCCACTGGGTTGGCAGCCACCGCATAGCGCAGCGAACTTCCATACGCCGTCCCGCTCTTAGTCGCGTCGCCGGAGACCGATGGCCAGACCAGCCGTCACCACACCGTTTCGGTTCAGCACCAGAATTTCCTGATGTGCCGAACTGCTTTCCGTTCTGCAGCCCGTGTTCCCGCATCGGTGCCCAAGGCCGCAAGACCGAACGTGACGACCGGTCACGCACGTTCGAGCGGCCGCAGAACACTCGCCAGGGACGTGCCACCCGGGCCGCCGCCGGGACAGTAGCACGTGATTTGCCAGAGATCAGTCACCCATCCAGGCTACACAAACGCACCCGAACGCCAGCTCCTGTGCGCGAACCAGGAAGGGTCTTCGGATGCCGACTGGACCGTTCGAAGCCGACCACGTCGCCACAAGACAAGCCCGATAGCAGGAAATCCTGGGGTTACGGCTCGAACGGATGATACTCGATTGACGGATCTTTCCAGCTGCCGCGTATCGAGACCTCGGACCGGCGGAAATTCAGGTGTCCGATCGGGCAGATATTTTTTCACGCTCTCCAGGTTGCGGCCATCACGCCGTGACGGGAACAGCTGGGTCAGCCAGCCGATAGCCCAGTCCCGGTCGGGTCTGGATGATTCGATGCGGCTCCTCGTCGTCGCGCAGTTTAGCTCGCAGCCGGCTCACCCATGTGCGCAGGTAATAGGTCTCGCGGATGAACTCGGGACCCCAGACATGACTGAGGAGTTCACTGTGGCGCACCACTCGACCGGGTTGACGGGCCAACTGTTCCAGGAGCAACCACTCGGTCCGGCTGAGTCGGACTTCCTCGCCATCGACGAAAACGCGTCGATTCGCCAGGTCGATGGTCACACGATCGTATTGCAAGAGTGCCGACCGATCCAGAGCTGCAGAGGTACGGCGCAGTACTGCCGCGATGCGCGCCACGAGCTCGTCGAGATGGAACGGCTTGGCAACGAAGTCATCGGCGCCCAGTTCGAACCCTCGGATACGATCGTCCGGCGTGGCGCGAGCGCTGACGATGATGATCGGCACGGCTGATCGTAGGCGGATATTCTGCAGCAACTCGAAACCGCACCGATCCGGAAGCACGATATCCAAGAGCACGAGATCAGGCTCATGCCGATCGAGCGCGTCCAATGCCGCCTCCGCCGTCGCGGCGACGACGAGGCTGTAGCCGCGCGTCGTCAAGGTTGCCCGGAGCAAGCGCTGGATGACCGGATCACCGTCGACGAGAAGGACGAGTCGTCTCCGCATGCCAACTCCCCCTTCACCCCGGCAAACAATCCCGGGGCAGGATCGGCCCCGTTGTCGACCTGATCCGCAGCGATTCCATAGTAGTCGCTTCTGTCTTGCTCGTCAAGGAGTCTCCTGTTCGTTCTGTCACGACGTCGACGATGCGCCATTCCATCGTGCGATTTCGGCAACGATGATCACCCCCCGATCGCCTCCGGGCTCCGTTTCCCGACACGGCTGTTTGCTCACTGTTGTCGGCGCGGTCGGCTGAACCGAGTTCCCAGTGCTGGAGGAGCGCACCTCGGTCGACCGATACAACCTGCTCATGGAGCAGCACCGAGCCGGGACGAGCGGCCTCATTCACGGGTACGGACCGACACGACGCAACTCGAGGGCATCGAACGCAGCGCCTCATCCCTCTGATTCCCTGACGTGCCATCACCGGGCTTGCAGCCTGCTCGAGGACGAGTCATACTTCGCCGGGAACGAAGGACAGCCATGTGAACGATCCGGACCGATCGACTTTACCCAACGAACAGCAGATCGCGAGTCGATTGGCGGGTGCCCGCGAGCAACTTGCCATCTTGACCGAAGCGCTCCGCACCCGACGCCTCGTTCTCGCCGAGGCTGCAGCCTGCGCCGTGATCGACCAAGCACTCAAGGCAGTCACGGCAGCCCTGCATGGCTTCAATCTTTTGCTCCCTCAACCGCTTCCAGCCGATCGAGTGAGTTGGCGGAACCTCCGCGCTCGCTTTGTTGCTGTGCAGGTAGAGAGTGCGGTGTTGGACCTCGTCGAAGAACAGCTCCGGCCACGTTCCGGTTGGCTGTGGTGGCTCGACCGGAAAGAGCATGCCAGCACCTTCGCACCGCTTCTCCGCTTCGACAGCGAGGCTGGATCAGTGGCGATCTGGCGCGACCCGCTCGATCCTACAGCCGATGTGGAGCCGGGAGCTCCGGAAGACTATTTGGCGACCGTTCTCCAGCGGGTCGAAGAACTGACGCGTGAAATCGGTCGCCTCGCGCGCAAGGATGCCGAGGCTTACCGGCAGGCAGCTCGACGGCAACCCGGGCGAATGCTGTGATTCTTCACGCCACCGATCCCGGTCGCGAAGAACCTGCGCGCCAGAGTACTCAGCGTGCGAGAGTCCTCCCTTGGTCGTTCTGCCAGCAGCGCGATCGGTGAGCCGACGCTCTCGTCGCGCACGTACTCGTTCCAGTGAGGCTCTCGACATGGTTCGTCGAGACGGAGGAGCTCGACCTCCGTTCGCGGGAGCGGGTACACACTCCGCTGCTGAGATACTCGATCACACAGCCAGCAACCCTTGACATGAGAGCGATCGTCTGCTAGTCTGACACCGAGTGGAAAGCCGCGGGAGGGCCAGCAGGTGGGCGCAGCGGATCGCAATCGGATGCGGCTCATGACACCGGACCAGCTTCGTCTGTCCTGCTGGTATCCTGTCTTCTTGCGTTCGCTCGGCATCATTCTTCAGGTAGTACTCGTACTTACGAGCCTGCTGCTGGTGGGGGGCTGAGCGAGCGCGATCGAGTAACTAGCAAGGAACGAAGCGTATCGCGAGCCTCCCCCAGCGGGAGGCTCGCGATGTATCGAGGAACGTCGAGAAAGGGGGAACGGAGTAATGGCGATCGAGACGAAGCAACGACGAATGGTCGAGGAAGAGTCACAACGTGCACCGCAACTCGGTGCGCACCTGGTGATGCAGGCACTGGTGCGTGAAGGGGTGGAAGTGATCTTCGGGTATCCCGGCGGGGCGATCCTCCCGGTCTACGACGCCTTGCCGAGTTATCCGATCCATCATGTGCTCGTCCGTCATGAACAGTCGGCAGCGTTCGCTGCCGATGGCTACGCTCGGGCAACCGGCAAAGTCGGCGTCTGTATGGCAACTTCTGGCCCTGGTGCCACCAACCTCGTCACAGGGATCGCCAACGCGATGATGGATTCCATTCCCATCGTGGCGATCACGGGACAAGTGCCACAAAGCGTGATCGGGATGGACGCGTTTCAAGAGACGGACATCACGGGGATCACCCTACCCATCACCAAGTACAACATGGTCATCCGAAGTGTCGAGGAGATCGGGCCAGCCATTCAAAAAGCCTTCTACCTCGCGCGCAGCGGTCGGCCCGGACCGGTTCTGATCGATATTCCCAAGGACGTGCAGCTGGCCAAGGGGTTTTTGGCCCCGAGACAGGAATTGCATCTGCCAGGTTACCGACCAACCATCGTGCCGCATCGCCGACAAATCCGGCGGGCAGCGGAACTCATCCGGCAAGCGAAGCGTCCGCTCATCTTAGCCGGTCACGGCATCATCATCAGCGGTGCCACCGAAGAACTCGTTCGGTTCGCCGAGCGGACACAGATTCCCGTCGGGTTGACGCTCCTCGGGATCAGCGGTTTTCCCGCATCTCACCCGCTCTGTCTCGGCATGGTCGGCATGCACGGACTCGCGCATGCCAATCGAGCGATCCACGAAGCGGACCTCATCATCGGCATCGGAATGCGTTTCGATGACCGCGTCACAGGTCGACCCAGCGAGTTCGCTCCACACGCGAAGATCATCCATATCGATATCGACCCTGCGGAAATCGGCAAAGTCCTCAAGACCGAAGTGCCGGTGGTGGGCGATGCCCGCGAGGCCCTGCGCCTGTTGCTCGAGGAACTCGAACCGCTCGAGCACGACGATTGGCTCAGCACGGTCCGCAGTTGGTACCGACCGATCCGCACCGAGCCCTCCGGACCCGACGGAGCCCTGCAGCCGCAATATGTGATCGCCCGGCTCCATGCCCTGACCGAGGGAAAGGCGATCGTGACGACCGACGTCGGTCAGCACCAGATGTGGACGGCCCAGCTCTACCGCTGCGACATTCCCAAGCAGTGGATCAGCTCCGGTGGATTGGGTGCCATGGGCTTCGGTGTACCGTCGGCGATGGGCGCAGCGATCGGGCGACCGGACGCCGAAGTGTGGGCGGTTGTCGGCGACGGTGGCGTTCAGATGACGCTCAACGAGTTCGCCACGATCGTGGACGAGCAACTCAACGTCAAAGTGGCCATCATCAACAACGGGTATCTCGGCATGGTGCGGCAATGGCAACAGTTGTTCCACAACCGCAACTACTCCGAGACGCCCATCTCCAGTCCGGATTACGTTTTGCTCGGCCAGGCCTACCGCATGGCAGCCCGTCGCGTGACGCGACCGGCTGAAGTCGACGACGCGATCAGCTGGGCACGCTCGTTCCGTGGCCCAGCCCTCATCGAGTTCGTGGTGAACCAGGAAGAGAACGTGTTCCCGATGATTCCATCGGGGGGATCGTTCCGCGACATGATCGACGATTACCGGATCGAGGGGGAATGGTGAGCGTGCGGAGCCATACGCTGGTCGTCTTGGTCGAAGACAAACCGGGCGTCATGAACCGGATCGTCAGCTTGTTCCGCCAGCGCGGATTCAATATCGACTCGATCGCCGTCGGTCACTCGGAGACGCCCGGCTTGTCCCGTATCACGCTCGTCGCGCAGGGTGACGATCGCAAGATCGAACAACTCGTCAAACAGCTGTACAAGATCCTCGAGGTGATCAAGATCACCGATGTGACGGACGAAAACTTGATTCAACGCGAACTCGCCTTGATCAAGGTCACAGCGACGGACCGGAATCGGAGCGATATCATGCGCTTGGTGACTGACGTCTATCAGGCGCGCATCGTGGATGCGACTCCCGATTCACTCGTCATCGAGGTCACCGGGCCACCGGACAAGATCGATTCCTTGATCACGATGGTGCGGTCTTACGGGATCAAGGAGATCGCCCGCTCCGGAGTCATCGCCATGGCCCGCGGTGCACGGGTAGTTGCGACGACCCCACAGCCCGTTGTAGCATGAGACAGGGTGACTCGCTGATCGAGTAGTTGGAGGGTAAAGAAACCAATGGCGACAATCTATTACGACTCGGATGCCGATCTCGCATACCTCGCTGGCAAGACCGTCGCCGTTTTGGGTTATGGAAGTCAGGGACACGCTCATGCCCAGAACTTGCGTGACAGTGGCGTCCAGGTGGTGGTCGGCCTGCACGAGGGAAGCCGCAGCCGGGAGCGAGCGAAAGCCGACGGATTCGAGGTCCTGACTCCACGCGAAGCAGCCGCGCGTGGCGACATCATCTCCATGCTGATGCCTGACCACGTCCAGAAGGGGGTCTACGAGGAGAGCGTCGCGCCAGAGCTCCGTCCCGGAAAACTCCTCATGTTCGCTCATGGTTTCAACATTCACTATGGGCGCATCGTGCCGCCTCCTGACGTCGATGTCGCGATGGTCGCACCGAAGAGCCCAGGGCACATCTTGCGCGATCTGTATGTCCAGGGAATCGGCGTACCGGCACTCGTGGCCGTCCACCAGGACGCCAGTGGCCAAGCCAAGCAGATCGCGCTGGCTTATGCGAAGGGACTCGGCTGTACCAAAGCAGGTGTCATCGAGACGACATTCAAGGAAGAGACGGAGACTGACCTCTTCGGCGAACAAGCGGTACTGTGTGGTGGCGTGAGTCACTTGATCCAAGCCGGCTTCGAGACGCTGGTCGAAGCAGGATACCAGCCCGAGGTGGCCTACTTCGAGGTTCTGAACGAACTCAAGCTGATCGTCGATCTGATCTATGAGGGCGGCCTCAAATTCATGCGCTACTCGGTCAGTGATACCGCGGAGTACGGTGACTACGTGAGCGGCCCGAAAGTCATCGACGATCACGTGCGCGAAACGATGCACAAGCTCCTGCAAGATATCCAGACGGGACGTTTCGCTCAGCAATGGATCGCTGAGAACGAGGCTGGTCGTCCCAACTTCTACCGGATGCGCCAGGAGCATCTGCAACACCCGATCGAGGAAGTGGGTGACCGCCTCCGAGCGATGATGCCTTGGCTCAAGCGACGCGAAATTCCGTCCTGACCACCGAGCCTACCGGAGACAGGAAGGGGTATTCGGCGAGCGGTCGAATACCCCATTCCCTTCTCAGGGAGTACCGTTTGCTATACTGTCGGTGTTGTGCGTGGAAGCGCTGAGCGCCTGGAGATCGGGGGATTTGCAAAACGATGGCATTGTACAAGGCGCAAAAGGCAGCGATCATCGAACAGTTTCGTCAGCATGAATACGACACGGGATCGACCGAAGTGCAAGTCGCGCTGCTGACCGAACGGATCAACATCCTGACCGAGCATCTGCGCGAGCACAAACATGACTATCATTCCCGGCGTGGACTGATGAAGCTGGTCGGTCAGCGCCGACGCCTGCTGCGGTACCTGAAGCGGACCGATGCGCAACGATACCAGGCACTCATCCAACGACTCGGGCTCCGCGGATAATCGCGGCGTCGATCACAACCACCCCGGCCGGGTCGGTACCGGCCGGGTACTGCAGCGTACCCCACACGACGTCGATCGGTGCATTCTCAAGATGGCCCAGGGTATTGTCCCCTGGGCCATCTCAGTGCAGCGAGCGAGAAAACGACTGTGCGGTGCCACGATACGATCACGAACGGAGGAGAGTGGGAGCCATGCCACCGATCATCCATGAGCGCTCCATTGAGGTTGCCGGTCGTCTCCTGACGATCGAAACTGGCCGGGTGGCGGAGCAAGCTGATGGTGCCGTCCTCGTTCGCTACGGCGAAACCGTCGTCTTGACGACGGTCGTCGGCGCGAAACAGCCGGTCGAAGGTATCGACTTCTTCCCCTTGACGGTCGAGTACGAGGAGAAAATGTACGCCGCTGGCAAAATCCCCGGCGGCTTCTTCAGACGCGAGGGTCGGCCATCCGAGGCTGCGATTCTCGCCGCTCGGCTCACCGACCGCCCGATCCGTCCGCTGTTTCCCAAAGGCTACCGGAACGAGGTCCAAGTCATTTCGACGGTTCTTTCTGCCGATCAGGAGAACGAACCAGATGTCCTCTCCATCATCGGTGCTTCAGCTGCCCTCACCTTGTCCGACATCCCTTGGTACGGCCCGGTCGGTGCCGTCCGAATCGGCGAACTCGATGGTGACCTTGTGATCAACCCAACGAGCCATCAGCTCCTCGAAAGCCGGATGGATATCGTTGTCGCTGGCACGGCCGATGCCATCCTGATGGTCGAAGGGCAGGCCGACGAGATCTCGGAAGACCGCTTCATCGAAGCTGTTGTCCTCGCGCACCAGGAGATCAAGCGAATCGTCGCTTTGCAGCTCGAACTCCAGGCTGTGGCTGGTAAACCGAAACGAGAATTCTTGCCACCGCAAGAAAATCTCGAGCTCAAACAGCAGATCGCCGACTATCTCGGTGATCGGCTGCGTGAGGCCGTTTTCAATCCAGACAAGACACTGCGTGTCCAAGCGACCGCTGCACTGCGCGAGGAAGTCATCGCTCACTTCGTACCGAGCGACCCCCTGGCCCTTGGCACTTCCCAGCCTGGTCTCCCGACCGCCAAGGAAGTGGGCGACTTGTTCGATTCCCTGGTCAAGGAGTTGGTGCGCCGCACGATTCTCGAACAGGGCGAACGCCCCGATGGTCGCAAGCCGGACGAAATCCGCGAGATCTGGATCCAGGTTGGTCTGCTCCCGCGACCGCACGGCTCTGCACTGTTCACGCGCGGCCAAACGCAAGTCCTCACGGTCTGTACGCTGGGAACCAAAGAAGAGGAACAATTTCTCGATTCCCTCGGAATCGAGGAAACCAAGCGCTACATGCACCACTACAATTTTCCACCCTTCAGCACTGGTGAAGTCCGGCGGCTGCGTGGTCCGAGCAGGCGAGACATCGGCCATGGCGCACTAGCCGAGCGTGCTCTTCTCGCTGTCCTACCGAGCGAAGACGAATTTCCCTACACGATGCGACTCGTCTCGGAAGTGCTCAGCTCCAACGGCTCGACCTCGATGGCGAGCGTCTGCGGCTCCAGTCTCGCCTTGATGGATGCCGGCGTCCCCATCCGCAAGCCCGTCGCCGGTGTCGCGATGGGACTCGTCACCGACCAGACGACCGGCCGCTATACCATTCTCACTGACATCCAGGGAATCGAAGATGCCCTCGGCGACATGGACTTCAAAGTAGCGGGCACGCGCGACGGAATCACCGCTATTCAAATGGATATCAAGGTGATGGGAATCACCCCCGAGATCATGCGCGATGCGCTCGAACAAGCGCGCCGCGGGCGTCTCTTCATTCTCGACAAGATGTGCGAGGTGATCGATGCTCCTCGTCCGGAGATGTCGCCGTATGCACCACGCGTCCTGCGCATCAAGATCAAGCCCGAACAGATCGGCGAAGTGATCGGGCCGGGCGGACGAGTCATCCGCGCCATCCAGGAGCAAACTGGGACCAAGATCTCGATCGAAGAGGATGGCACTGTCTTCATCAGTGCCGCCAACGAGGACGCTGCGCGACGAGCGGTTCGGGAGATCGAGCGGCTAACCCGTGTACCGGAGGTCGGCGAAATCTTCTACGGTCGCGTGGTCACCATCATCCCCTCCGGCGCCTTCGTCGAGATCCTTCCCGGCAAGGACGGCTTCCTCCACATTTCAGAGATCGCTCCCGAGCGGATCCGCTCGGTGGAGGATGTCCTCAAGGTCGGGCAAGAGATCAACGTCATGGTCATCGGTGTCCGTCCAGACGGCAAGATCAACCTTTCCCGCAAAGCTCTCCTGGAGAAGGAAGCGACAGAACGTGCCGCCACAGCACAAGCACCAGCCGATGGGCGAAGCAACCAGCCGCGAGCATCCCAGCGGCCGAGTGGAACGGCCCAGCCTGAGCGACGCCCTGCTCCTCCAGTACCCCGGCGACCGGAACAGCGTGGTCCGAGCCGCCCACCACGACCACAAGCTCAGCGTTCCACTCCACCACCGGGTCAATACCGCATCGGAGACCGCCTCAAGGAACTGCTCGGGGAAGACGAACCGAATTGACCCACCTTCCCGCGCCGGGCTTGACATACCTACTCGCTCAGCAGTGACGAGCCCGGCGCGGATATCCGCTCACTCGGCCACCGGCGAACGACGTTCGGTCGCAGCCAGTGCGGTATGCTCCAGCCAGATCAGGGCGATGACACCTACCAGAACGCCGAACCAAAGTGTCCCGAGACGGATCGCGACGGTCGCTGCTGCTGCGACCGGTGCCCCGATGCCCGGTCGCAGCACGATCAGGAGTCCAGCAATGCCGGCCTCGGCGGCTCCCAACCCACCGGGCAAGAGCGAGAGAGCTCCAGCGATCGAAGCCACTGACAGCGCAAAAGTCGCCACTGCCGCGAGCTGCACATCGGGGGACAGACCAAAACCGACCAAGATGAAGAAGAGCGCTGCACACTCGAGCGACCAGGAAACGATGCTCATCCCACTGACGAGGAGAAGTCGCCGCCAGGCGAGCAGTTCCCGAGCTGCCTCATAAACGGTCATGATCGCATCGGTCCGTTTCCGAGCGAACGGAACGCGCTCGGTCAAGCGTAACAACGGGATGACCACCCGCTCCTGTTGCACCAGCCACAGCCCGACGAGGACGAAAACTCCCAACAGGACGAGTGGTTGCCAACCCCAGCCGGTTCCGAGCGCGGCACTCGCCAGCCCCAAAACCAGCATCGCGATGCCGTCCGTCAAGCGCTCGATCGCCACCACCGGCACGATCGGCGCCATCGGTACCCGGGCGAGCTTTGCGACCAGTAGTGCCTTGATCCACTCTCCGACCTTTCCCGGCGTGATCGACATGGCAAAACCGGCCAAGAAAATACTCAGGCTCGTCGTTCGGCGTAGGTGACGGACGCCGACCCATCGCAGAAAGAGTTCCCATTTGAGGAAACGCAGGAGGTAATTTCCCGTCGTCAAGGTCAGAACGAGCGGAACGAGCGGCCACGGGAAACGCGCGAGAATCGGCAAGACGGCCCGAACATCGCCCACGACCAGGAGACCGGCGAGTACGGCGATACCGAAAGCGAGGCCGGTGAGCACACGCCGCCAGACCGACCGTCCACCGAGCACCTCGGACTCGTTCACCGACTGGTCCATCGCTACCTCGCACCAGTGTGTTACCCTTGCCGACCGGACAGCGAAACGGCTGATCGGAGCGTGCGATGCCCGACGAACTGCATGACAAGTACGAACGATTGCTGGAGCGTCTTCGGAGCCTCGGTTCCGTCGTCGTCGCCTTCAGCGCTGGCGTCGATTCCACGCTTCTTCTCTACGCAGCCCGGGAAGCTCTGGGGGACCGCGTCATCGCGGCGACGGGGTTGTCGGAGACCTATCCCGAGGAAGAGATCGAGGAAGCGCGTCAACTCGCTCGCGAACTCGGTGTCCGGCACATGGCGATTCGAACCGAAGAATTGACTGATCCACGATATGCGTCGAACTCCCATCAGCGATGCTTTTTCTGCAAACAGGAACTGTACAGCAAGCTGCGGGCACTCGCCGACGCAGCAGGTTTCGCCGCTGTCATCGACGGGACGAATGCGGACGACCTCGCAGACTATCGCCCCGGCTTGCGGGCAGCCCGGCAACTCGGTGTGTACCACCCGCTTGCCGAAGTAGGGCTGACTAAGCGCGAGATCCGCGAACTCAGCCGTCGCTTCGGCCTGCGCACCTGGGACAAGCCAGCATACGCCTGCCTCTCGTCCCGCTTTCCCTACGGCACCCTGATCACCGTCGAGAAGCTGCGTCAGGTGGCCGCAGCTGAGCGAGCTCTTCGGGAACTGGGGTTTCGTGCTTTCCGAGTACGTCATCATGATCAGATCGCTCGTCTCGAACTGCACCCAGAAGACTTCCAGCGCGCACTCGAGCTGCGCGATGAGATCGTGACACGACTACGGGCTGTCGGTTACGAGTTCATCACCCTCGATCTCGAGGGCTATCGCTCCGGCAGCTTCAACCGTACCCTTCCGGACGCCCTGAAAGTCGGGAGCACTGGCCGCTCATGACCTTCGCCCCGATCGACCGAGCCGGACCAGCTGTCGAGTTTTGGGTTCAGGTACAGCCGCGCGCTCAGCGAGCGGAAGTCGTCGGTTCGAGAAGCGATGTCCTGCTCGTCCGAGTGACAGCACCGCCGCGTGACGGTGAGGCGAACGAAGCGGTCATTCGCCTTCTCGCGGAGACGCTCCATCTCCCCCTCGGGAGGATTCGCATCATCGCCGGCACGGCGCAGCGACGCAAGCGGGTTCGCATCGACGGCCTGACCAGCAAGGAATTGCTGGAACGACTCGCTCCCGTCCTTCACCGCTCCTGAGCCGCCCGCCCACCGACGAATCGTCGCCAGAGCCAATACAACGCGGTCGCCCCGAGTCCCACGATGACCCCTGCGCGGACAAGCTGACTGGAACGCGGTTGCGCGCGCCCACGGCCGACTCCACGCGGTGGTTGGTACCAGAGTAGCTGCCACCAAAGCTCTGCCACCTCGCAGACCGCGCGCCGGATCACGCGCAGACTACCCCCGGATGGTTCACCGCTCAAACGCGGATAGTGGCGGACACCGACCTCGACGATCGTCGCCCCCGCGCGCTGTGCCTTGACCAAGAGTTCTGTATTGACCAGTGCTCCGTTCATCGTCAAGTGCAACGCACGGACGAGATCGCCTCGGAGCACTTTAAAGGCGCAATCGATATCCCGAACGGTGATACCGAACAGCAGGCGCATCGCCGCATTGAAGATCGCGGCATAGACGAGACGGATCCACGGATCACGCCGCTTGACCCGATACCCGGCGACGATGTCGGCATACGGGACGAAAGGCGCCAGAGACGCGAAGTCAGCTGGATCGAACTGTTGATCGGCATCCATGAACATGATCAGGTCGCCGCGTGCCGCTGCGAAGCCCGAACGCAGGGCAGCACCATATCCACGGTTCGTCTCATGGTGAACCACCCGCACACGCAGATCGGAAGCCGCGAGGCGGTCAGCGATCTCACCCGTACCATCCCGGCTTCCATCGTCGACGATGATCACCTCGAAGTCCTCGACGAGCGCTGGCAACACCTCCAGCGCTCGTCGGACGACTGCTTCCAGATTCGCTGCTTCGTTATACGCCGGCAGGACGAGCGAGAGGGTGCCACTGATCGGCAGCACCGTCCCTCGATCATCGCTCGGGACCCTGTTCATTTCGGCATCTCCTGCAACGCCCGATATGCGGGACGGGGACTCCAGTCAGCGTAGACCACGGACCAGGGATACTTCTCGTCGCTCGGTTGCGTGATCGTACTGAAGTTCAGGTTCCAGACCAGGAGCACCCCTGCCCACGGCCACTGCGAGCGTGCGATCTGGAATGCACGGACGAGATACTGTGCCTGCTGCTGCTCGCTGATGTAGTTGCCGTACTCGTAGCCCGGAGCCTGGTTTGCTGTCGACCAGCCGAACTCGGTCAGCCACACTTGCTTCGCGCCATCACCGTTTTCGACCATGACCTGCCGAATCTGTTCGGCGCGACGGAAGTAGAAGCTCGGGTGGTCGATCCAGCCTGGTCCCGGGCCTGGTCGTTCTGGCCACAGGGCATCAGGTGGGTTGAGTGTGCCGCCGGGATGCGTCGCGATGTGGTCGAAATAGCGCTTGATCTCGCCATTGTTATAGGCATACGCCTGTCGCAAGTACTCGACATCGTCGATGGCGATCGAAGGATCCATCACGCCAGTCGGCGTGAGACCACCGAAGAGGACGATCGCCTTCGGATCGCCGCGTTTCACTCCCTGATAGCCTTCCTTCAGGAGACGAACATAGCGACCCACGTCGACGTGTCCGCCGGTTTCCAACGCCAAGTTCTGTTCGTTCCAGATTTCCCAGGCATGAACCTTGCCAGCATAACGCTTGGCGAGGAACTCCATGAGTTTCCCGAAAGGTACCGGATCAGCCGGAATACCACCGTTCGGATCAGCCCATGTCGGTGCCTTGACGACGCTCACCACGACTTTCACGCCATTGCGTGATGCTGCATCGATAATGCGATCGAGGGCATGCGTATCGTATCGTCCCTGTCGAGGCTCGATATCGCGCCAAATCGCTTGCACACGTACCCAGGAGAAGCCTGCACCCTTGACGAGCTCCATCGTCCGCTGATTGAAACCATCACCGTCGTTGTCCCCGCGCCACGCCACATTGAACCCGTAACCGACATGAGGACCGTACTGCCGCTTCCGGATAGGATCGTAGGGCGGCATAGCCGCGTCCTGCTTCACTCGGGCCTCGGCAGGGGCTCCCCGAGCTTGGAGGTATTCCCACCCTAAGAGGCCGAGCAACACCTCGTACGGACTTCCGCGATGCTCGGGATGGTACTCGAAGCGTGCGCGCTCGAAGTATTGCACCGTGTACGAGCGCCCATCTCCCGCCGGGGGTGGCGGATTTTGCTCCGTGAACTCCTCGGAGAGCGGTAAGCCGAATACCCGCCATCCTCCATACCGATCCCAGTAGTTCTTGAAGCCGGATGCCAAGGAATGCCGCGTCTCAGGGAAATACCGCCGATCCCGCGAGTCGGGAAACGGGTCGATCGGTCGGAACGGCTCCTCGTTTTCACGACCACTGACCCGCCACGCTCCGACCCGCACGAGCTGTACTTCGTCGACTGTTCCGGCCTTTTCCGGGTGATACTCGAAGACTGCGCGCTCGAAATATTGTCGCCAATACCCGTCCTGTTGAAAGACTCCGGTTATCGGATATCCGAAGATGAAGAGCCCGCCCTGCGTTTCCCAGAAGCGTCGGAACGGACCTTGCACCCAGAAACCCGTTTCGGGAAAATAACGTGGCATTTCCAAATCGTCTGGAACTGTCGGCGCCGCTGCCTGGACATGCTTCACCGGTACGACGTTTGCCAAGGCACCGAAGACGAGCACCGCGAGAACGATGAATCGCGCGGCCTTCACTGGTCCCCCTTCCCTCAGCGCGCGGCAGTTCGAAAAACCACGAAGCCGCTCTGGCTATCGTCGATCCGCCGCTTTCGCTCCGACAGTGCCCCCACACGTATCAGGCACACCAAGTCCGCCTCATCCTAGCATCGGCTTACCGTCCACCGCACTCTACCCAGCAGCCACGCACCGCTCCTCGCTCTCGATTGGTT